>Ga0315314_1000108_pt1 | contig 114829 bp, 89 predicted proteins | sample TDP9_MG_FD_203631 | JGI IMG/M metagenome (GOLD analysis project Ga0315314, IMG submission 203631) | Freshwater sediment microbial communities from Lake Towuti, South Sulawesi, Indonesia - TDP9 | ecosystem: Environmental > Aquatic > Freshwater > Lake > Sediment | place: Indonesia: South Sulawesi...
AACTCATTGATTGCCAGAGGTATGCCTTTCCGGTGCCACTGGTCGGCCAACAGGGCAAAATCGCTCATACCGACCTCATCGTCCTTATTAAGGTCGGCTGGGCTTTCCGGAGGGGCCAGCCACTGCTCGGCGAAAACGCCGATGTCCAGGTAGTTGACCTGGCAGTCGCCATTGAGGTCCCCTGCCGGACATTCGGCCTTCACAGTCCGCAAGGACCCCGTAAGAGAGCCGAGCAAGGCAACAGTTAATACCCGGCTAAGCAATGAGATTTTCATAAATCGGGGCATTTTAGCTATCCCTTCCCCACTTATATTTTAACCGCTGAGTGCGGTTTTGCCTCCGTAGTTTATAGGCTTTACACATTCTAACATATCCAGAACAGTCAAGTCAATATCTTTTCATCGAAAGCAGCAGTCCAATAATTGTAAGGACAGTAATAACAAAGAAGAAGCTGTTGCAGAGTTTGCCACGAGCCGTTATTGTCAAGAGCTAATTTGTCCCATACCAATAATGCCATTTTTTTTCGAGCATTCAATATCTCAAGCCGCCTTTCTGCCGATAAAGAAAAAAAGACCGTCCAAAACCATTAAGGGTGAGTAAAAGGAGATAAGCAGATGACAACGAATAAGAATTTATTAGCTGTTGGAGCGGCCGTTGTATGCTGTATAACAGCGGTCTGGTTTTCTACATCAATTCAGGGTAACCCAAAAACTTACGAGCTCCAGCCCAACATTTCCGTACCCGAGTACAGAACCGATGCAGTCCGCGCAATAGACGCTTACGAGCGTTTGATGGAACGATATATGGACCTTACAGAAAGGAACTCAATTCGGCTTGATGCAGACCTCAAAGAGGTTATAAAAAAATTACGTACCATCGATAATAAATTGACAGAGCTTTCTGCCGGAATTGCAAGGATAGAAAAGACTTTAGGCATTGAACAACCCAAACCACCGGTGGAGGAAGAACCTCAGCCTAAAGCTCTTGACAACAAGGCTCAAAATGAGTCTTTACAACCTCGGTGAAAAAGATTGGTATCATACAAAACAGATTGTCACCTGTGCCTGCGTCACCGACAGGTGCAGGCAAGAAAGGAGACACCAGATGCTCAAGGTAAAAGACATTATGACAAAAGACGTAGTCAGCGTAAAAAAAGATACCCCAATATACGAAGCGATGGAGATTATGAGAAAAGAGGATATTACCGGTGTGCCGGTCATCGAAGATGATATGACTTTGGTGGGGGTGCTTACTGAAAAAGATGTGCTCAGGCTGTTTTACGCCGATGAAAATGAGAAAAATCAAACGGTCGGCTTCTTTATGACACGACCAGCGGTCTCCTACAGAGAGAACGAAAATTTGCGCAGTGTGTGTGATTTTATGATGATTAACTATTTCAGAAGAGTGCCGGTAGTATCGACGCAAGGAAAGCTGGTCGGGATTATCAGCAGGCCGGATGTAATAGATTATCTTCTCGAGCAAAGACGGCAGAATCCTGAGGTGCGTTCAGATGCCAGCTTATTAATAAGCCCTGTTACATAAGTAGGGTTGGGCTTACCCTGGAGTTTATCGCCGAGAATTACTCCTTTGACTTACCGCAGGGAACGATGAATACTTTCTTCTTCCCCAGACCGCTGCCCCCGTCAGTAATTATATTTAGCCCCAAGTTTCACGTGGGGTTATGCTTAGCCGTCGCCGCCTCGGCGACGTTGTCATTCCTGCGCAAGCGGGAATCCAGTATCAAATTTCCGAATCTCTAACCCACCAATTCTCTAATCTCTAATTCACCAATTAACTATCGAATCCCCGCCTGCCTCTGCATTGTACCCGCGTTTACGTTAGTGCAGGTGGTAGAAAACATGGGGGTGGAGTCGAGGAATCCGTTCAAAAAGCTTGCCCCTGCATTTCTTTGGCGGGGGTCATTGCGAGGAACTTGCCCCTTAGGGGCGAGTGACGAAGCATTCTCAAAAATGTTTAGCCCCGGCCTCTGTCCGGTGTTACTTTTTCCCAATGTTTAGCCCCCGGCTCCGCCGGGGGTTAACGCCTTTATTCGGTGCGGCGTCATTCCGTACTTGATACCGAATCCAAATATTTAGCCCTGGGTTCCACCCAGGGTTTTTATTTCCCCTGTCACAATTTGTTGCAATGTCATCGCAAGTCCTACAAAGCAGGCCGCGGCCATCTCAAAAATGTTTAGCCCCACGTTTCACGTGGGGTCCTTTATATTCTAATTCTCTAATCCACTAATTCTCTAATTCACTAATCCACCGATTTACTCGGCGGGTCTTCTTTATCCATCGCCGCCTTTGCGACCTAATATGCAATACGAAACAGTCATTGCAAGGCCTGTAAAGCAGGATGTGTCAATTTCCGCTCTATGCTTGGTGAAGAATGAAATCAACATCGAGAACCGTAATCTCTCCATCAAGATCTAAGTCCCCGCTACTTAATGTTTCGGCACACTCATGGCAATTAATAATCGTCTTAAGGTACTTCTTTTCCAATAAAGGCGGTATCAAATCATAGAATTTCTTCTCACTCGGATATTTTTCTCTATAGAACTCATACAGCCCTTTCGTACCTTTTGAAGAATTGCAAATCCCGCATGCCCATATTTGGTTATGTATCCCCTGTGTCACATCGCATGTCCCGCACTCCGGCCGAATCCCCAAAGACTTTGGGACAATATGTTCTCTGTGCAGGTCATTTTCAGTTCCGCAATATACACACCTCTTCTCCGCTTCGACGAATTGCCAATCCTCTCTCGTTATCTCCGACCAGGATTTTGCACCGCATTTCAGTTCTCTGAATGTCTTTTTTATAAATCCGTAATGCTGCTTTTTCGCCTCTTTCCCATTAGCTACACCAAACGCCCTCCGCGCCACAATCTTGGCATATTGATAATAAATCAAGTCACGCTCTACTGCTTACCCGTCCTCTGTATGGTATCTTATATCGTCTCTGCTGCGAATACAGATGTTTTTGTGTTTTCGGGACATACAAGAACAGGCCACCAAAATTCTGTATTTCTCCACCCCTGTTCTTCTAATCCTTTTTGCCTTAGTAGCATCAAGCAAGGTATTTGCTTGGCCACTTGCATTGCCAGTGGCCTATCCGTTTTTCCATCATCAGGTGCATCGTAATAAGTATCATTTGATTTCTTTCTACTACTATTACGGTTAATTCTGACAAAACAATATAATTTCCCTTCTAATTCATTGTTGTCCAATCCTTTTGTTAGTTTTTTTATTACCGCTTTAGCTGTTAGCACATCCCATTCATAATTTTCGTTTTTGTATGTTTTACTATATTCATAGGTCGTCGCAATAATGTCCAAAATTTTCATTGCATCTTTAGCTATTAAAAGAAATGGCTCGGAATTTTCAATGGTTGGAATGTAATTGTTCAATATTTTTTCGATATCTTTATTTGCTGTTCTTACAAAGAGCGGTGATTTTGTTTGCATTCCTCTTGGTAATAGTCGTCTATATGGTCTTATGGTTTCCGTTGAGCTTATAAGTATTTTATTTGGAGCACAATGCTTGACTTGTCCGGTTTCATCAACCAACAAAAAGACAACACCATCTTCATGCTGACCCTTCAGGAAAGCCTCTCTCAAAGAACTATCTATGTAGTGAATCTTTTTCATTGCGTTGTAGATACTTGCAGATGTATAGAACCGAGTAACGCACTGGTCCTTTATTGACCGATATCCATACATCCTTGAATGCTGTAAAACAGTGTCTAATTGAAACCTTTTAGGATTCCGGCCATAGAAGAAACATATTAGATTTTCAACAGTTATTCCACGATCAAGTATTTGGCCACCTATGAAAATGTTAAAAGGATTTTCTAACCGTAACTGTCCTTTTTTATCGAGAAGAGCAAATATTTGCTGGTCAGAATTGATTTTATTAATACCGACGTAGCCTTCTAATAGGGCTTTTCTCACTTCGTTCTGGACCGACTTTTCATCCGATATCAAAGAAGGAACATCTGCTTCTGCTAATCTTATGGAATTACGGAATCTCACAATGGAGGCATTAACCAGTGTATTAAGCTCTGTGTCATCCACACGCGCATAATGCTGCAGTTTATTTAGATATGCTGATGTTAATTCTATCTGCCAATCATGTTTATCTTTTGATGTTTCCGTATGAATTATAAAACTACATTTGTAATTTTGAGGTTGTTCCTGCATCCGTCTTATCGCCCCACCTACAATAAAATCCAGAATGGCCTGACGAAATATTTTCAGTTTTGGGGTAGTGTCGATATTGTTGATATAACGCTGATCTCTATGTCCTAAAGCCTGCAACTCTACATCGGACACATCCACGTGCAGAAAAAAAGCCGGGCTATTGGGATCCTCACTTTTTTCAAAATAAAAATCTCCACCAATGTAGTTTTCATGTATTGGTACTAATTCTGTAAAGGCAGGGCGGACAGGGGAATATTCTTCTTCATTCAATTCAAATGTATCTGGTTGTAAATACAAGGAATATGGTGTTGCTGTGACCTGCAAAAAATTACATACTGTACCATACTTCCTTATCTGATCGATCTTGGAAGCTATAACAGCTACACTTACTTCGTCAGGTTGCTTCGGGTCACGTTTAAAACCAATACTCGCATAGTCTGCCTCATCGTCTATAATCAATAATCTCTTTTTTCTAAAGTCGTTGTACTTTTCAAATAAATCAACTATGCGGTTAAGATTGTCTTTCTGCTTTTTGGCAACAAATATTAATTTTTTACCTCTGCTGTATGGGGTCAATTCTTCAGGGGTGTTCATGATATTGTAAAGTCCTATTTTATCACCCTCAATAAATTTCTCAAACACCTTATCTAGTCTTTGATATGTTTGTTCTGTTAATACCTTGGTTCCTTTCGTTAAGATAATTGCTATGTCGTAACCTTTGTCGAATGCCAAGGCTATGATTCCTATGAAAATGCGAGTTTTGCCGCTTTGAATCTTTCCTAATAACATCCCCGGCTTTCTGACATCTGTTTCATTGATAGCCAGATCCTCTACTGTTTTTTCGATACATTGCCTATAACCCGAATCGTAATCCTGATGATGCTCCTCCAAAAATTTCTCATAAAACTTAATCATAAACTTTTCACCTTTATATTAAGCAATCATAATATTGAGTAAAACTAAGTATAGTTACCAATTTTCGATATCCTACCATAATCTCTCTTTTTTCATTTTACACCAAAATCCGCCAAAGAAAAGCCAAATCTGCAATCTTGTCCCCGCATGTCTCTGCCTGTGCCCACGAAGGCGGGTAGCGGGGACCCTACTTTATTCCCGCTTGCCCCCAGGTTGAGCTCCTGCGCACCTATAAATCGAGGGCAAAACTAATAAACCCGCGTTAATCAGTGGAACTTGTGCCCGCAAAGGCGGGTATCCGTGGTTATTTCTATCCAAAATTTCTCAATCCGTCAAGGTCAAAAAGTTTATCCTGAGCATAGTCGAAGGGCCAATTTCGTCGCTCTCTCTGTCATACATTCCTTACTCTCTCACTCAAAGATAGGAAACATATTAATAAATTCTTAAAGAAATATTCTGTTCATTTCATACTTTGTGAATGTGTTCACATGCACAAAGTCTGTCCGTTAGTTCCGCCTTTTTCTCCGAATAAATATCACAACTCCTCCTACAGCTAAAACAATTTAAATACCCCCCGTCAGCCGGCCAATTCACCCCATGAGATTACACCGTTTATCTCGCCGGTGCCAATTAACCAATTAACTAATTAACCAATTAACCACGAAATCATAAAATGGTCATACGTAAAGCGCGTACGCGCTTTACGTATATAATTTTTTCACACTCTTAATCGCATTTTATCTTTTTCCTCTTCCTTAATCCCCAATTAACTAATTCTTTAATCAACTAATTCACTAATTCACTAAAATTCTGATACCCTGCTGTCCTGATAACTCCACAGGACGCCTTACGGCTTTGCACCCCGATTTTCAGTTAATCTGATAATCTTTTACCTTCATACGAGCATCGCTTGTCCACCGACTTGTCTACCATAGTTTTAACGAAGGCAGAGAAATCCAGCATCGAGCCGAGGGTTTACCTGCCATTCGTTTGGTTGGTTGTTTTTAGCCCCCAGTTTCCCAGTTTTACTGGGGGGCATTTTGAACATTCGGCCATTTGTATTTAGATATTGTTTCGGATTTCGAGTTTAGATATTCGTATTTCTACCAGCATCGAGCATCGAGAATCCAGTATTGAGATACCACTCACCTGCCCTAACCACCTTAACCACCCTGACTACCCCTCCCCCATCCCACCTTCTGTTTTTTATCTGATACCCCGCTGTCCTGATAACTCCACAGGACGCCTTATGGCGCTGTGCCCTGATTTTCTGACAACCTGATAACCATTTACCGTCTTCCAAGCCCCCACAATCGCAACGTCCGATAATATTTTAGCCACTCACCATCGAATATCCATCGTCTTTTTGCGGAATCAATTGAGAATGCCCTCAGCAATATATGCTCTTGTGCCCTTGTGTTCTTATGCCCTTGTTTACATTCGTCCTCTGTCTGATACCCTTATATTCTGATACTCTGATAACCTACACCCTGATTTTCTGACAACCTGATAACCATTTACCGTCTTCCAAGCCCCCACAATCGCAACGTCCGATAATATTTTAGCCACTCACCATCGAATATCCATCGTCTTTTTGCGGACTCATATACCCCCTAACCTTACCAACCAAATTTACCAGACGCTCTCCACCCCATATATAGCCACTCCCCACCCCAAAAATATAACGTCCGATAATGATTAAATTATCTATCTTACCCAAACTAACAAAATGTTAATTTTTAAAAAGTGCTAATTTTAGATGAATTTATACTCAAAAAGCGCGCATTTTTTACGGATTTACAACCAATTTATGCAAATTTATGCTCACTTTTTGACGTATTATTCTTGCCCATCTTACCCAGATACTCTATATAAACACGCCTACCTACACTATTAGCACAAAAACAATGATTTTCTTCTAAAACCAGAAAAAAACTTGGAAAATTCCAATTTTCTTTAAAATTTCCCCCGAATTTTCTATCCCCAAAACTCCCACTTTCTCACAAAATAACTCCCCTTTTACTCTCTCTGCTAACAAATAATCTTCCATAACCACCAAACTTTAGCCGTATGTTTTTCCTTTTTCATCGACGTAAATAGTGCCCGTTGCCTCTTTTATCATTTTAATCGCCTTGGGTACCTCGTCCAGCTTTGGGACCTTGAATAGTTTGCCACACCTTCGGCAGCTTATCCTTCGGTCAGCAGCACTGCTATCAAGCAGCCAAGCACTGCCGCATTCCGGGCATTGGGCGATAATCTGCATCGGCATACCCCTTAATACCAAGAGCCGAATACTAAATAATTAGGAAATCATAGTGAATAACATCAGAAAATCAGAATACAAGGAAAAGACAAAGTTAAACTTATATTCTGGTAACCTGATAACCACTAAACGTCATCCAAAACTAACTTAAACCCAAAATATTCTACCCACAGAATCGATAACTATCCATCGGAAATTTCCCTCCTGTTCCATAAAATAGCTTCTGCCCAAATGGAATTACCTTAAACAGAAAAAACGAGGGTCTGTAGCTGAGGTCGTTGAGATTTCCCTTGATTTATCCGCCCGAATCTGCTAAAATAATTATTGTTGGGGGATGGAATGAGAAAAAGAATTTCATGCAAAGTTATCAGAACTATTCCTCTTATCAAGAGCAGCAGCGAACTGCGCTATGCAAGCATGTCAAATAACAAACCTTATAACATTAGCGATACCACTGCCGGAATCCCAAACACAAAAAAAAGGGTTTGGGAAGCGGCTGCAAATACTCAGGACAGGCACGCCAGCAACTCAGTTACCTATACAGACCGGCTGGACATAACAAGAATGCCCAACGAAGATGGACTGACAGCACAAGTACTCGATTGTTACGTTTAACAATCGGCTTTCTGCTTTATGAGCAGGCATCAAGGCCGAGCAGGTAGTCTATATCATACCTTTTAAGTAACGTTTTAGGTAATAACGGCATTGCGAATACGATAAAAGAGGTAGCACCCATTGCACCAATCACGACCACTTTACCCTTGCCCAAAACGAGAACAACGATAAAAAGGGCAACGGCGGCCAAAAAGCTCTGCAACAGGTAATATTTCCAAAGCCATCACATTACAAACAAAAAAACGGCGAGGGATGTGTAACCTTAGGAGCTCTAAGAATACAATTTCCTCGCCGAACTTATGGAATCCATTCAGGCTCTTGATTAGACCATCCGTGGTCGGCCCTGCGATTTAAGACTTTTTATTTTAAGATTTTTATATACCAAAGGTTATGATGTTTTCTGCGGCTTGTAGTATGTTTTCCGGGCTTTCAAGTTGACCAGACAATAAAAGCTCTCTTGCCTTCTGTACGGTCTGGGTGTCTGTTTGCGGGATTTGCATCGCCCTATCAATAAAAGAAGCATAATCGACCTGTACGGATGCATCCACATCATTATCCGGATGAGCTGCCACAGAGTTAGGCTGGCTGGATGACGATTTTTCCAGGAAGCCGTGAATTTGATTAGCGTCTAATTTTTCAATCATTGCAACACAACTCTTTTCAGAACCCCATATCTACGATTTTTTTCGCACATTTTTGATAAAACTTTATGATTTTTTTAGAATTTTTCATTTTTTTCTAAAGTTAATGTCCTTTTTTAGACGAAACTAAGTATTTAGTTATAAAAAACTTTTCTCTTGAACCGGTTCCCAAACATGTTTTTTCATTTTAAGGTCTCAACTATAGCGTTTGGGCCACCTCATAACTTACAAACTTTATAAATTCAATCGAGCTTACAGCCGCTAACTGTTCATGCAAAGGCGCATAACCCGGGTGTTTTTGTGAGCGAAAATAATCTCTTATGCGATAATCGGTTGTTTTGTCGGCACTGTCCCAAACCTGCTCAATAGCCCATAACAACTGTCCATCTCTGAGGTCAAGGAGCTTCAAGCGAAGTCCAATAGTCATATGAGGATAAGGCCTGAATTCAGTAATAGTTCCAAGCAAAACTGCATCGCAATTTAACGTCTCACGAATTGCCACTAATTGGTCAAGGGTATATTTCGAGCCCGGTTCCAACTGCAAACTTCGCCACGAAGGGTCATCCTGCCGAACAACAGTTAAACCGAAAATCTGCCTCTTTTGCAATGCCTGGTATAGCTTTTCGGTTACATCAGCGGATGTTGCTGGATAACTCGAATCGTTGTCCAGCTCAACAATAGCAACCCTTCCAATCGTAGTTAAGCTCTTATTCGGATTCAGATAATAGTAGTCGGCTGCCGGTGCAGAATGTCTATAATAAGCAATGCACCCCGATAAAAGAGCTGCCAGCAATAGCAATATTACTGCGGCTCGTGACCTGTCCGGCGGCCAGACGGGCCGGTGCCCTGCCACTGGCGGGATGTGAGTCAAACCGCAAGCGACGAGCAACGAGCGGAAAGTAACCGGACCTGTCCGGCGGCCAGACGGGTATGATAATATTGTTCTCGATTTAGTCATTCGATTCACCTATGCCTTAGCTTTTAATTTTCAGACTGTCCTGATTCACTTACCGATGCGATGGTAGTCGAGCTTGCATCCTCATCCTCGGCCGATTTTGTCTTGACCTCACCGCCAAGAGCTTTAAGTATCTTAAGCAAAGCTTCCAGTTGGGCAGTTTCGGCGTCGCGTATTTCATCACGAAAACCAAGGATATCGGTTTTCCAATTATTCAACTCGATACGCATTGTCATTAAAAGGTCATTTGCTTCGCTTAACTCCCTCTGCGCCTGCTGTAATTGAGCCTCAAGAGTAACGACCTGGTCCTTAAGCTGCTGGTTCCTTGCGGTGAGGTCTCGGTTTTCCTGCCGCAGCACAGCCGCTTCTTCAGAGAGCTTGGCATGCTTTTGCGACAATTCCATCGCAGACTCTACGACAGTCGGCTTCTGTGGAGCAGATTCCTGAAACCTTTTTGCCACAGAATCACTCTGCTGTTTTTCAATAGAGTCGGTCTGGACAGCATCCTTCGGTGGTTCATAAACAGATACGCAGTTCGATAACAAAAATATCGGCACTAATGAAATCAGTAAAAGGATTGTTTTTTTGTTACTTTGCATTGTACTTTTCTCCATTTATTTATTTTTTTTGTCAGGTATTTTGGGTGCACCATTTTGCCTTCCTGCAACCTCCGGCGCTTTGGCAGCGGCATATTCACATCTTAAATACATTCCTGTACCGCAGGAACAGGTTATTTCTAAAACAGCGAATTTGGGTCGGCTTTCCACGATACGCACCTTTGGCTGAGCTAAGGCTGCGCCCGACTGTTTCGGCCGGCACAGCTCAGGCTGCACAATATCGAGAGTGAACCGGCCTTCAAGCTGAACATCGCTTTCCTTTAGAATTCGTCCTGCTGTTTTTCCCATTTATTATCTTAATCCTTATTAGTTAATCACCAATCGGCCGCTTTTTAGTCAAGCGCAGTAATCAACCCTTGTACCATCGGAATTCCGGTCGTTTTGGTTCTCAGCCCACTTTTGGTCTGACTTGCCCTGGTCGGATTCATTCACGGACTCGCTTAATCCACCTTCAGGGGATTCGTCTTTCCCCTCATTTTCCTGCTGTAACTGCTGGCGACGTTTTCTCTCTTCACGTTGCTTTGCAGGAGTCAAACCAGTAACACTTTGCAAACCTTCGAGCGGTTTTACCATATTGGAATCATAATCTGCCATCTTTCCACTGCCTCAATTTAACAGATAAGTTAAATAAAGCACTTGCATGCAGTTGGCTAACTCGCGATTCGGTAATTTCAAAAATCTCGGCGATTTGTTTCATTGTCAGGTGCTGTTGGTAATAAAGCAGGATGAGCTGCCGACGCCTTTCGGACAACTGTTGTATCGCCTCGGCTAACTTATTTATAAGCTCTGCTCGTTCAATCTGCTCGTCAGGAGCGCTCGTATTAGCTACAGCTAAAAGATTGCCCAGCGCAGTCGAATCCTCCCCAAAACCATCGAGAGAGACAAAATGCTGTGCACGAGCGTTTTCGAATGTTTCATAAAGCTCATCAACGGTGATTCCAAGTTTTTCGGCTAAATCGGCATCGGTAGGGATTTTGCCCGTCTGCTCAAGAATTTTCCGGCTGAGCTGCCGGGCATCTCGAACCCGCTTGTTGAGATTTGCAGGCAGTAAAGATGAGCCTCTTAATTCATCAAGAACGGCTCCTTTTATCCTAATATAAGCATAGGTTTTGAACTCGGCGTGGCGGGAGGGGTCGAAATCGCGGGCAGCTTTAACCAACCCAACAGCTCCAGCGGAGACCATATCTTCAAATGATAAGGGAGGTTTCAGGTACGTTACCACCTGCCTGACTACCTTGTGAACCATAGGCAAAAGCTCGGCTATCTGCTCATTTTTGACTCCACCTTCGGCGGACATTTTTTGGCCGGAATATGCGCGCAGGGCAACGCTATTTAGATGCTTTCGGCTATCTTCAAATGTCTGCAAAGTCGATAAATCTGTCCGGCGGCCAGACGGGTCGGCTTTGGTGCCACTAACAAACTGAACTTCACAGAAGTTTTTAGCCTTCACTGCCACTGTCTTTTTCCTTTTGTTGCTTCATTCGGTTCGTAATCATCGCACTTATCAAAATAGCGTTTATGGCCTTTACCGCCCAAGCCCCTGCTACATACGCAAGGAGCGCACCCACGAGTGCCCTTTTGCAACAGGTAAACGGCGAAAGACCACTAATCCAGCCGATTATGCCCACGCCGAAAAAACATATCACGGCAATACTTACTGCGATTGAGCGAACGTGTAACGGCATAATCCTTATCCCTTTTCTATTGTCTATTGACTATTAGTTTGGAGTCCGAGCTGCTAACCTGCCAAAGCAGGAACAAGCTGTTCATGTCCTTCAGGTACTGTCGCCGTCTGCCTGATGGATATGGTTTCAATTGGTTCTACTTCGGTTCCGAGCACGATTTCGTCATAAGCCACGACCGGCAAAAGCGGCACTGTTCGTGACAACATTATGGCCAGTTGCGAGCGTAACCTTGAATCACACAACAAAACCACTTTGTCCCTTCCTTTATCCATTGCTGCCTTCCAGGCATGCGCAATTTTTCTACTTATATCCATTGCTATCTCGGCAGGTAGAGCCAGGTTTATTCCATCCTTTTCCTGCCGCAAGGTTGAGACCATTTGGTGTTCGAGCGCCGGTTCAATTGTTATGGCCGAAATTTTGCCAGCCTCATTTTTATAAAGCTCGGTGATAGTTCTGTTCAGGGATTTACGAACCATCTCGGTCAAGACATCGGTGTTTTTGGTTTTTGAGGCGTTCTCTCCCAATGATTCAAGTATGACAGTCATCTCACGAATCGGTATTGCATCCGTCAGGAGGTTTTTAAGGACGCGTTGAAGCATTCCAATAGGTACTTCTCCATTGGTACCGACAACCTCACCGACCAAAGAGGGCTGAGTTTTGCGAAGCCGGTCAACGAGAAGCTGAACGTCTTCGCGGGTCAATAATTCGTCTGCGTGTCTTTTCAGTGTTTCAGATAAATGAGTAATAAAAACAGATTCGGGGTCGATTACAGTATAACCGTTTAGCTCGGCCTTTTCTTTGTCGGCCGGTGCAATCCACAAAGCAGGCAATCCATAAACAGGTTCGGTAGTTTCTATGCCCTCAACCTTTTTCTGAACATTACCGGCATCCATTGCGAGGAACATATTTGGCTCCAATTTTCCTTTTGCCACCATATGGTCGAAAATCCTAATCTCGTAAGTCGAAGGTTCAAGGTTTATATTGTCCTTGAGACGAACCAGAGGAATAACGATTCCAAGCTCCTGAGCAAATTTTCTCCGCAGCGCTCCGATGCGGTCGAAAATAGCACTGTCTTTGCGAGGGTCCACCATACTAATCAATCGCACACCGACCTGCACCGAAACTCTGTCAACGTCCAGCAAGTCTTCGACTGGTTGTTTCTCGGCTTTTGCAGGTTGCGCCGATTTTTCGAGCTTTTTTGGAAGACGTTTCTCAGATTTGTCCACAGTGCGTCCCATTAAAGCAGCACCTGCAGCCAATAATAGAAAGGGTACAGGAGGCAGGCCGGGCACAAGGGCCAATGCAGCAATGATGAAAGATGCTATCGTCAGCGGCTCGCCGGCTTTAAGAAACTGCCTGCTAAGGTCCTGACCGACACTATACATCGAGGAGATTTTGGTCACCAGAAAACCCGCACTTACGGAGATTATCATCGAAGGTATCTGGCTGACAAGCCCGTCGCCGATGGTAAGAATGGAATAAGTCCTTATGGCAGCGGAAATAGTCATACCGCGTGAGTAGCCCATAGCTATACCGCCGATGATGTTAATAGCGGTGATTATGAGTCCGGCCTTTGCATCGCCTCGAATGAATTTGCTGGCACCATCCATTGCCCCATAGAATTCACTTTCCTTGACAATTTTCGCTCTTCGTTCGTTGGCCTGGGTCTCGGTAATAATTCCCGCGTTAAGGTCCGCATCAATTGCCATTTGCTTACCCGGCATAGCATCAAGTGTAAAACGTGCAGCTACTTCACTTATTCTCTCAGCACCTTTTGTAATTACAATGAATTGGATAACAACAAGAATCAAGAAAATTACCAAGCCTACGACGAAGCTGCCGCCGGCAACAAAACCACCGAAAGTCTGTATAATTTTTCCGGCATTTCCCTGTAAAAGTATCAATCTTGTTGAGGCCACATTAAGAGAGAGCCGAAAGAGGGTTACGAAAAGAAGCAGCGAAGGAAAGGTAGATAATTCGAGCGCCTCTTTTGAAGAAAGCGTAATTATCAGCACAGCCACAGCCAGAGAAATACTACAAGCCAGAAGTATATCCAGCAACGGCGTCGGCAGCGGAATCAGAAGGGTAGCAAGAATCGTTACCAGCCCGACAGCCAAAATAATATTGCTGTGGGACGTGAAAGGCGTCTTGAGGATGTTCAGTCCTAATGCTCCCGGTGTATTTGGTTGTACAGAACCCGCCATTGGAATTCCTTGTCAAATTCATACTCCATTTGCTGCAGTGTCACCGAGGCCGAGAATCTGTTTTATCTTGACACCGAATCTGCCATCCACAACCACAATACTGCCCGTGGCAAACCGGGTGTCCCTGAGATACAAGTCTGCGGGTTCATCAATGGATTTATCGAGCTCCAATACTGAGCCAGGCCCAAGCTGCAAAAGCCGACGGACAGGTATCTCCGTTTGTCCAATAGCAACAGTAACAGCTATATTCACATCGAGTAAGAGGTCTATACTTCCGCCAGCGCCTGTGTCAGCGGTTGCAGTAACTTCAGAAAATTCAGCAGATTTCACCTGTGTTTTTGAGTCCTCTTTTTCAGTACCGCTTTCCTGTTTTTCTACCACGGCTTCAGTTGTTTCCGCCATAATCTGATTTCCTTTTAATCATTTGACTTCTATCATTGCCCCTGCTTTGGTTTCTCCCACCGGACACCCCTCGGTGCCGCAAGGCGGGGTCGCGCACGGTGTTTGTCATTCCTGCCAGAGCAGGGATACCTTATGCTGTATCACAAAACAGCTCTGTAATTACTACGGCGTGTTTTCCCGCCGATTTTGCAGGCCGACCACGAAAAGCCGTTCGACTACTTACTATCAACTCGATTGGCTCATTAACCTTTCTATCAAGTAACAATACATCACCTACCTCAAGACTCATTATCTCTTCAAGAGTAAGCACCGTAGAAGCCAGTTGGGCCGTTATACAGACGGGCATTTGCCGCATGTGGCCAAGGATTGCTTTCGAGATATCCTCGGCTGAGAACCTCCTAACAGCTTCGGTGGTTTTGCCCACAATAGATTCCAGCCTGCTGCAGAGTACCAAGATGTAAGCTTTAGTGCCGCTTTCTCGGTCCGTTTTCTTGACATCAAAAACAATTTTACAGAGCTCTTCTGTGCCTTTCAGTTCGAGAGGAAAGAGTCTTCGGACAATATTCTTTGCCGGCTGGAAGTCCAAAATTTTCTGAGAAAACGCCTCAATAAGAGCAGAGAGCAGGTCCAACAAAAGTGATTCTTCTAATTGCGACAATTCTCTACCTGAATTTTCCTCTTCGGATTCAGGGTCGCCGAGCAATTGTGTAGCCCAGATGAAAGCAGTCTTGGTGGGTATGCTGATGAGTCCACATAGATGGTCCTGGTCGGTGCCGAAGGCAAGATAATAATCATCCTGCCCGCTTTCTATGGCCTGGTCAACAAGCTCGGCAGCAAAGTGCTGCGTTGTCGAAAGTACTGTAACATTAAACTCGTTGTGACAAAAGTCAACGAATTTTACAGCTATCTCTCTTGCTACCCTTTTAGTGAAATCGTCGAGTTTATTGAGCTGCTTGCGGTCAAAACAGTGAGGCTGGTTCCAATTATACTCCGTAGCGTTCATACTTGTAGTATCTTCTATTGGGCCGGACCCAACAGCACTCAGAAGCTGGCGTATTTTTTCGTTGCTTAAACTTTTAGCCGACCTGCTCATTGTACAGCGAATTCCTTAAATAGAATGCTTATGATTTTGGGTTTGGAATCAGGAAAAAGCTTTTCGTTAAAGGCGTCGAGCACCTGCGATTGGATACGTTTGAGGTTCCTGTCGCCTCTGATATCATCAAGACCTAAACTGGCAAGGTAAACAGTAAGCCAGTTTGTTAAGATGGGTTTTTTCTCATCAAAAAAGGCAGAGCCGTTCTTTTCATCCACCTCAGAGCTTACTTCAAGCGTTAAAGAGGCTCGAACATAGCGTGTAACGTCGGTGACATTGAGATTTGCTATGACAGGCTCCAAATCATAATACCAGGTTTTTTTGGCACCAGCCGCCGAACCTTTCACTTCCAGGCTTTTGACCTGAGCAGACCGGTCCTGTTCGGAAACTCCGGGCGTTTGAGGTTTGCCGGAACCGGCGAACAGTCTGCCGAGAGTGAAGCCGGCACCGATGGAAAACACTACTACGACAGCCATTATTACCCACGGCAGGAATCGGGCAATCAAGGACTTCTTTGCACCCGATTCAGTCTTTTTGGCTTCTTGCTTTTCCTGTGTTTCCTGCTGTTTTGCATCGTTTTCATTTGCCATTTCTTTACCTCATCTATTAAAGATATTTTAATCATGCCAACTGCAGACAATTTTGTTTGCGATAGCGATGTATTCTATCTCGTAACGTTCGGTCACTAATACCTAAGACCTTCGCGGCCTTGGTCTGGTTGCCTCCTGTCTGGCGTAAAGTATCCAAAATCGCCCGCTTTTCTATCTGTTCGAGAGGTACTCCTCCGAGGTTTGAGGCCTGAGCAGTATTTGACGGAACCCTAAACACACTATTTTGTCCTGTACCAAATGAGCTCAGGCGGGGTCTGTCCCTTTGTGGGACCATCAAATCACTGTTTCTTTCCTGTGGAAGCGGTTGTAATTCATCAAAGAGCCAGGAGACATCAGCTAATGACAGTGTCTGTCCAACTCCCAAAATCAACGATGTTCGTACAACATTGCGCAACTGCCTGACATTTCCGGGCCAGTGGTATTTAGCGAAAATGTCCATCATAGCAGGGTCAAGCCTGGTGATACGACGCTGTACTTCACGAGCGTAAAGATTGACAAAATACCACACAAGGTCATACAGGTCGTCTTTGCGTTCTCTGAGAGGACAGACGACTAATCTTACGCCGCTTAAACGATAATAAAGGTCCTGACGGAACCGTCCCTGCTGAACTTCCTGCAATAAATCCTTATTTGTAGTACTTACTATTCGAACATCAACCCTAACACTCTCATTTCCCCCAACACGCTCAAAATCCTGCTGCTCGAGGACCCGCAAAAGTTTGGCCTGAAATCTTATGGGCGTTTCGGCAATTTCGTCCAGGAGCAAGGTTCCGCCATGAGCCATTTCGAACCGGCCTTTGCGTTGAGCGTAGGCACCGGTGAAGGCGCCTTTCTCATGTCCAAACAGCTCGCTTTCGAGCAGTGAGTCACTCAATGCAGCACAATTGATTTTGATATACGAACCCTGTGCTCTTTTACTTTTTTGATGTATGAGATAAGAGAGCAGCTCCTTGCCTGTCCCACTTTCACCACTTATTAAAACCGGCGCTGAGGTTGGAGCGATTCTTTCAGCCAAACTGACAGTCTGCACAAGTTTTGCACTTCTGCCCACAATTCGGTAAAGGCAACGTGAGTCTTCGTGAGCCGAAGCTACCGTCAAGACGCTGTGGTTAGGCAGTAAAGTATCCAGGAGGGTCTCTATTTTTTCACAGTCAAGCGGCTTGATTAGGAAATCGCAACAACCCCGGCGAATGGCCCTGACTGCCGTTTCAATAATTAGCTGCTGGTTTTGCGGGCTTCGGTTTTTAGCCTTCGTTATCATAATCACCGGCAGTTCCGGCCAATCTGCCTTGATTTTTTCGAGCAGCTCAAAGCCATCTTCCGACCCCGCACCAATTGCACCCTTATCTCGGGCCTGTACGTTGCGTTGGAAAAACCTCTCGTCGTCGGACAATTGGTGCGGGGTGGACTGCGTTCGGCTGGACAAGTCTGCCCTGTTAGAAATTTTCCCTTTTCGTTCGGTATCTTTATCATTTCTGGAGCTTCTAACGGGGTCTGTCTGCTGGCTTATTCTGTCAGCGGTAAATACAAGGTCGCAATTACCTTTGCTAATAAAGTCCATCGCAGTGTCTTTATCGCTGGCAAGATGCCCGCGTATTCCTTTGCGAGCCAATATCTCAAGCATAAACCGAGCCAGCTCAGAGTCGTCATCAGCTATTAAGACATTTGCGATATCTTCTTTTTTACTATTGCTGAGGTTGTTTATTTCGGCATTACTCACTTGAAGCATACTCCATTTCAATTGATTATTAACTATTGACTATTGTCCCAATAATCTATTGTTTATGCTCGGCGATTAACTTATGCGGCTCATCCTTTCGGTACCAATCGAGCAATTTGCTCCGGGCTTCGGCGAATTCCCTCCACGGCGAATTGGGGCATTCTGTAATTAGCTGTCCGTACATCTTCATTGCCGTGACGGGGTCGTCATTCCACAGGCAGTTTCCTATCTGAAATAATATCCAGTCTCTGTCACGAGCTGAGCCGGCGTCATCGGGACTTCTGCGTTTAAGGGCTTCCTGGTAAAATATTGCAGCTTCCTTTAGATTTCCGCTGAGAACCAAGGTTTCTCCCAGCTCAAAAGGATTGTCCAGCTTGTCGAGATGCTGCGAGAGGTCCTTGAGTATTTGTAAAGTATGGTCACTTATCGGCTCGTACGGCAGATTAGGCTCGATTTCTTTTGTCTTTTGCTCCTTCGGCAATGCTGTATCGGGTAAAGTCTCATTTGGCTCAACTGTTTGTACAACCTCAGGAACAGGAATCGGTTCAGATTCCTGTCTATCCGGCTTAAGCTCAAAAGAGCGGATTTGTTCGACCATCCGCTTAAGCTCATCCTTAGCTCTCTTATCCTTTTCGTCTTTAGCAATACTAAGCTCAGCCCGCCATAATTGTTTGAAGTTACTATTCGGGTCCGGCAGCAAGGTAAGACTGCTCTGCGGGGATTTTTGACCAACCGCAGCAGCGGAGTTTGGTAAATGGTAAACGGTAAATGGTAAATGGTTTACCAATAACCAATAACCTATAACCAATACCCAACAACCGATAGAATTTTTTTTCATTATCATTACCTTTGACCTACAAGAGCTAATGCTGCATCGTCATACTTTTTCTGTCGGTTATAAGCAGCTGCCAGCACTCTTAAGGCTTTTTGCTTTATCTGGGCCGATGCTTCTGAATCCAAAAGCTGCAAACAAACAGAGACTGTTTGGGAATTTTGACCGAGTTTCAAAGCAACCTGCGCCAATTCGAGAGCTACTTCGTGCGCTAAAGGTCCCGGGGCGGCGCTAACAAGAATTTCAGCTAATATCTTTTGGGCAGATTTTAAATCTTCTTTAGCGATGTAGCAGTTAGCCAACTCGAAAGACACTCTTGTTTTCAACTGGGAGTCCGGCAAATATTCAGCAATGTCACCAAGTACGGTGATAGCTTTATCGGGCAAGTCCATAAACCGAAAAACCTTACTCTTCAACAGTAATATCTCGACAGATTCTGTCCTCGAGAATTGCCAGGAATGTATGCTTTCTAACAAAGTAAAAGCATCGACGAAATTTTCCAGCTCTATCTGAGTTTCGACTAAAGCTGAGATAGTCTCCACATACTTTTCTCTGGTAAGGCGCCCTGCCGGCCCGCCCAGAGCAAATTGAAAAGCAGCACAGGCTTGCTGAGGCTTTTTTAATGCGAGGCTGGTTTTGCCCAGGAGAAAGTATGCCGAGTAGAAGTCCGCGTCTGTGCGGTCTTTAGCAAGTTTGAGGTATTCAGTCAGCCATCTATCGGCAGCCTCGTAGTCCTGTATCTGGTAGGAACATCTGCCTGCTCCGAGAGCGGAGGCAATCTGCAGTTCGAGGGACAAACCAAGATTGTAAACTTTGCGATAGAGCCGTTCAGCTTCGCTCAAAAGGCCGGCTTCCCTCGTGGCATCAGCAAGATTCAAACACGCCTGGCCATAAAATTCCGTATCAGGATACTGCTCAACAAGCTGTGTCAAATCCTCTCGGGCACCGGAATAGTCATGCAGATTAGCTTTGAGTCTGCTCGAGTTTAACAGTGCATACGGCGCCAAATATGTTTGTGAAAAGTGATTGGATATTAACTTGTACTCCGCGATAGCGTCGGCAAGCTGGCCATTTTGAGCGAGCAAAAGTCCCAGAGCAAAATGAGCATTTGGAATGCGCTGGTCGTTATGAAACGTAAGTAAAAATTTTCTCCAAAGTGAAATAGTATCTTGGATAAGCAAAGATACTTGTTCTGTTAATGAAGAATAGTCAGCCGGGTCGGAAATTTTTACAAGTCCCTTTTCATCGAGACGTGCCAATAAGCCCACGTGCCCGGCTGCTATTTCGACGGCCTGCTGGGCGGTCACGGTCGGCAGATACAAGCTCACGGGCCTTTTGCGTATAGCATCTCTTTCCGGCTCGTCGGCCGGCGTCTTGTGATGGACCCAGGAAATATCAAGGCCGGCATTTGCACTAAATCTTGCCAGCAGCTCTTCGACCGATGCCCCATAAGCAACGACAGACCAATGAAGCGGAACGCCCTGATGTTCGAGCTTTTGAATCTGTGGGCTGAGCAGTCCTTCTTTTAATTGCTTTGAGCCGGAATTCAAAAGGACTCGCAGTTGTGTCTCGTCCAAGCTGGCAAAAGGGTCAATCTCGACAAAGCTGCTCCACAGCCGGTCAGGAATGTCTGCATCGGCATCGCAAAGTGAAAGGATATTTCTGGTCATCGACTCAGCAATGAGAAAATGACAATCACGCTGCAGCGACAAAACCCAATCCTTGTCGAAATCCACTGCTTCGACCATAGCAATGGTCTGATAAGCCCTGGTCCTCGCTTTGAGATACTGCCTTGTCTGCACATCATCAAAAATCAGAATATAATTTGCAATCACCTTTACGATAGGTGAGTGACTTTGTGAAAGTGCTCTGAATAAACTGTTGGCCTGGGTGGGATTGCCAGCCATTTTCAAACATAAAGCCATTTTAAACTGAAGGAAATCCTTCAGCAATTCCTCTTCGGCACCGGCTGGAAGACTTTGACGAAGCTGGTCATAAGCAGCATAAGCCTTGTCGTAATCCTTTTGCAGATAGAAATTGCGAGCAACTTCCAAAGACAGAGGTTGTGCCGGTGGAAACAAAGGCTCCGGTTTTTGGACTTGCTCCTGCACTGCTTGTGTGGAATCTTCAGCCGGCGATGTAGAAGGACGTGGTTGTTGAGCAGCAGGTGTTGGAATTTTGTTAAGTGGCCGTAGTAAAGGTTTCAACAGCACGTACAGCAATATTGCACCAATTACAATAATGGCGGCAATGAGGACTTTTTGAAGGGTCGAAAAATGTTTATATTGAATCGTCCGCATCGGTGCCTGGCCTGCGCCGGCAAGTTGCTGAACTGCAGCAGCGGGGGTGGAATCCGCCAAGAGTTTGTAAAAATCTTCGTCCCCAACAAACACATCCCGCTCGGAGAGCTCCCTGCGAACTTCGTCCGTAAATAATTCGCTGTCCGACGGCACCTCGTAAGTATCCTGCCGGAGAGCATTTTTTTGTTCTTCTGTCGCCATAGTTTCCAATTTAGCCCCCGCTGCTCCCCCGCTGTCTGCTTCTCACCTGTGCCTGCGAAACCACAGGTGCAGACAAAACGAACCAGCGGGGTCAAAACGGTAGAGGCGCATCTCACAACCTCATTTTTAAGAAAGTAGCAATAACTGTGCCAGAGACGGCTGCAAACAGAGGATTGATGTATTTATACGCAGTATCCCTGCCAGGAGAGGCTTTTTGTCCCAAAAATCAATCTTTGGGGTTAGCTCAAGATGTTCTCAATATAAAGAAATGTCAGGATTTTAGACGAATCGATAGATTTTCTAACAGACACCGGCCGGTTAGAATCCTTCAGGAAGCTGTTACCGGCCAAGATAAGGACGATGCTGAAACCTCAATTTGCTCTTGTTTAATCCGCCGCGTTGGTTCTGCGATATACGAATCCTTTTCGATGTTGTACTGCTTGACCTTTGCATACAGAGTTGCTCTTGTTATGCCAAGAAGAGCAGCAGCACGTGTCTTTTGCCAGCCTGTTTTCTGCAAAGCACGAGCAATCAGCTCGCGTTCGGCCTTCGCCAATGAGAAATCTTTGATAAGGCCGGGTGTCAGGCCGTCCGATACCTCACTCCATTCAGGCGGGTCAATAAAGATGGCGTTTAGTCCTATCTTGTCCGTTGTCTCCAGCAGAATCGCCCTTTCAATGACATTACATAACTCACGGACGTTTCCCGGCCAATCGTGCTTCTCCAGGGCCTCAATAGCTAATTCAGTCAGGGATGTTATCTTTCCACACTTCTGGGGACAGATGGTTGAGGTCTTGAGAAAGTACTTGGCGAGGAGGCGGATATCTTGTCTTCGCTCTTGTGACCTAAGAGGAGCAAGAGTAATAGGACTAATATTCAGGCGGTAATACAGGTCGCGTCGAAAACGATTAGCCTGAACTTCATTTTTGAGATTGCGATTGCTCGTTGCTATTATCGTAGCGGTGCAGGAGATATCTTTTATACCGCCGACCTTTCGGAAGCTTTTTTCCTGCAGGACACGAAGCAATTTAGCCTGCAGGTCTATTGGCATCTCAGTTATTTCATCAAGCAAAAGAGTGCCAGACTGGGCCAATTCCATAAGTCCTGTTTTTTCACGGTCAGCACCGGTAAAAGAGCCTTTCACATGACCAAAAAGCTCGCTTTCCAGCAGGTTGGCTGTCAGAGCTGCACAATTAACTGCTACAGATTTTCCGTTCGGATGCCTTATAGTATGTATCGCCTTAGCGGCCAGCTCTTTACCTGTGCCTGTTTCACCAACTATCAAAATCGGATTGCATCGGCTGTTCGCAACAAGTTTAATCATTTTGAGAGTATTGAGAATGGCTTTACTGCAGCCGACCATAGAGACAGAGCGAGCTAATTCCTCGGCAAAAAAACAATTTGTGCTTTGCTCAGAGCGGGAAGCTTCGGAACTAATTTTTATCCTGTTTATAATTTGCTCCAATTGAGCATAATTCTGTCTTCCCATCAGATAGTCATAGGCCCCGCTCTTTATAAACTCTGTGGACAAGTTGGTGTTATTATCATCATCACCAACCACAACGATAGGAACATCGATTGAATTTTTATCGGCCTTATCACGGAATTCACGGATATGGCGCGGGCCAAATTGATGGTCGAAGAGCACTAAATCCGGATTGACCGTTTGAACGATATCCAGAGCATCGGCCAGGTTATCGGCCCCAAATACTTCCCGTGCATGCTCCTGAGCCAGTTGCTGAACCTCGGGGTCTTTGCTTACTACAACAATTCTACGTAAACTCATCTTTGCCCAAAACTATAAGCGTTGTCATTTGCCAAGTAAGTTGCTTTAACGTTATGTAGATGTTCACACTTCATAGATATGTGGATAATGCAAAGACATAAATCGACAGACATCCAAAGACAACTTTAATTTATTTATTGGACCGGCCAATAATGTCACCGATTCTGTCATCATCGAAGATACATCGGCATTATGCGAAGATTTTATAGGACATCCAGCACATATTTGGTATGAGGATGTTCTCAAGATGTGCGGAATAAATCAGCAATGCCAACAGCGAGAAGACTTTGCTTTTTATGGGACGTTTTAATGTCACCGAGTGGAATAAAACAGAAAAAAATTTCCGCATAACCATCGAGCCCAAACCGGCAAAATTTTCCGCGACACAGGAAAATTTATCCTCTGAGAATTTTATCAACAAAAGTGATTTCTACTTTTTTAGTTTCCGTAATGTCTGTTGCGACAGAAAGTTGTGTATCACAAAAGCGGCGGCGATTGTAAGGTGGCACAACAATTGCTCTCTTTTACCTGCTGTTCGTACCTCCCGATGTTCTTCTTCGTAAATGCGGAGAAGCGGGGACGTCGGGTTATGATTGACAACTTAGTCTTCTATCTTTTTTGAAAAAGGTTGAAAAGTTATGGATTCAATAAACAGCGCAAGCAACATCCAAGCAGATTATATGAAACTTCTGATAGCCCAACTACAAAACCAGAATCCGCTGGAACCGTTAGACAATAATGAGATGGCTTCCCAGTTGGCCCAGTTCTCACAACTACAGCAGCTCGAATCAATGAACAAAAGCTTTGCAAAGGTGCTTGCCACTACTGAGCTGGCCTATGCCAATTCGTTGATAGGCAAGGAAGTCTCATTCATACTGGAAACCGAAACAGGTGAAACAGATACCACAAGCGGCATAGTCGAGCAAATTTACAATAATGTTGACGGGGAAATATTCCTCAGAGCAGGAGACTATATATTTGGTTTGGAAAATATAATATCCGTTAAAAACTGAATTCAGATTTAGAGTTTCGATATAAGGAGAGATAAAAATGAGTTTTGCATTATCAGCCGGAGTTACGGGTCTGCAAGCCCACCAGAAAATGATTGATGTAGCCGGCAACAACCTGGCCAATGTCAATACCACCGCCTTTAAGGCCAGCAGAATAACCTTCTCGGAACTGCTGAGTGAGACGATAAAAAAGGCGTCGCAGCCGACAAGCACCGTCGGCGGCACTAACCCCCAACAGATGGGCAGCGGTGTTGGAATAGCCGGCATTACCCCAAACACAACACAGGGCAACATCGTAAATACAGGTAATCCTCTGGACCTGGCATTGGAAGGAGAAGGATATTTTGTGGTCAGTGACGGTCAACAAAACATCTACACCCGTGCAGGTGCATTCGCCGTTGATGCGGACTCAATTATGGTTGACCCCGCCACAGGCTATCGCGTGCAGCGAATCGGCTCATTGGGTGAAAATGACGGCTTCCAGATTGCCGGGGACAGTGACCTGCACGTACCTTACGATGTCCCGATGCCGGCAAGGCTTACATCACAAATAGTAGTATCGGGTAATCTAAGCACCGATTCGGCGTTTGAGACACCACAAACACAACTGCTGGCCTCGAATGTAATTTACACCCAAGGCGGCACTGCGGCTGCTGGGACCACATTAATCGACGACCTCGACCAGACTACCAGCGGGACGTATAGCTCAGCTACAATTACCGTCTCCGGTTATCAACACGATGGCACTGCTTTAACGGACGCCACCGGCCTTACTGTCGATGGGACTACTACTTTGGATAACCTTATTAGCCATATAAATACTGTTCTCGGCGCTACCAATGCGGTGGCGTCCTTAGATAATGGCCAAATACGTATAACCGATGTCAGCAGCGGCTACAGCAGGTCTGATGTGAAGCTGACTTTCGCGAACAGCGGCACTGCCGACTGGACAGAGCCGGCATATTTCGAGATGTTGACCGTTGGCGGCGATGAGGTCAGAAGCGTTAATATCAGGACCTACGACTCTCAGGGAGGCAAACACGTTTTCTCGGGTGCATTCGTCCGGACAGATACCCCCAATACGTGGGATATGGTGCTGACCTCAATCACCGGCAATATCAATGAGATAACTATAGCAAATCGGCGCATAGAAGATATAACCTTTGATTCTACGAACGGTTATTACACCGGTCTGGGCGGCAGCGACACAGCCGAGTTTGTAATAAGCTTTGCACATGACCCCTCGAATCCACAAACCATCCGCATAGACTTTGGGACCGTAGGCACACTGCACGGCTTGACACAATTCGCTGGAAACTCTACAGCGGTAGCAAAAGAACAGGACGGCTACGAAGCAGGTAATCTGTCCACCGTATCGGTCAATAAGGAAGGCATAGTTATCGGTGCTTTCTCTAACGGTATCAAGAAGAACCTTGCAGCGGTACAGATAGCGTTGTTCCAGAATACATCAGGTCTGGAAAGTATCGGCGGCGGGTACTTTACTACTTCGGCCAACTCAGGAGAGCCGGTATCTACGCAGGCAATGACCGGTGGTTCCGGCTCTATTCATGGCGGGGCATTGGAAAAATCCAACGCAGATGTGGCAACTGAGTTTGTTTCTATGATTCAGGCACAAAACGGTTTTCAGGCCAATGCAAGGACCATCAGAGTAGCCAATGACATACTGCGTGAGCTGAGCGACCTTATCAGGTAGTAAGTCTGGAAGCTTAAGATGCCAACAGCATACGTTATGACAGCAGGATTTAATATCGTTGTTCCGGCGCTTACACCGATGGAGCGGTGGAAGGCCGCGGGGCGGTTTAGCACCAGCACGACCGAACACTGGTTTATTTTAATAGTGATAGCTGTCATAATCGTATTAACTGCGCTGCTGTTGGTTAGCTTACGTCGAAAAGCACAGGAACGAAAGGTTAGCGGGCAGCAATTTTTTGATTATGCCGAAAAAAGAGGTTTGAGCGGACGGGAGCGACGAATTCTGCTCGAGACAGCACATAAGGCAGGACTTAAGGAAAGCCAGGCCATTTTTAATATGGTCGGCGCCTTTGACCAGGGAGCAGGCAAAATGATAGAAGAAAGCCTTGCCCAACGGGGAGCAGAAGAAAGCCAGCGGTTAAGAACCGAACTGACCTTCCTGCGGGAAAAGCTCGGCTTCCAAAAAAGAACCTCAGTTTCAATAGGCTCGTCAACGAAATTAAAAAAACCGAGCAGCAGACAAATACTCACAGGTAACAAACTTCATATAACCCGTCGTAAAAACCTCGACTCAGGCGATATTGAGTCCACTGTTATAAAAAATGACAATATGGAACTTACCGTCAAACTGACCACGCCAGTGGAAAGTCAGCCGGGTGAGTTCTGGCTTGCGCGTTATTACTTCGGTGTTTCGGTCTGGGAGTTCGACACTTCTGTAGTTCGCTGTAATGGTGACATTCTGGTTTTGAATCACAGTGATGATATGCGTTTCATTAGCCGCCGGCGTTTTCTGCGTGTTGCGGTCAATAAGCCGGCCCTCATTGCACGCTTCCCATTCTCAAGAACACTATCGCCAAACAACAGCAGCACAAAGGTTGGCGGGTCGAAGCGCGGCTCGGCAAATACCTCAAGCAAGAACTGGGGACTACCGGAATTTATACCTGCGACTGTTACTGAGCTGGGAGGCCCCGGTCTTCGTATAGAAGCCCCTCTGGAAGTAAAAGCAGGCGACAGAGTACTGCTAATAGTCAATCTGGGTGCGGAACAGAGCCAGGACCTAATCCCGCACAAAAAAATCAATTTGCCGTCCCCCGTTCCGGCGCAGGACAGCAGAATAACACCGTCAAAAATAGTAGAAGATATTGGCGAGGTCAAGCACATCGAATCTATAAAAGGTGGTTTTTCAATAGCAGTGGAATTGACAGGCTTAAGCGAGTCGGACATCAACGAGCTCATTCGCGCTGCCAACGCAGCTTCCATAAGAACCACCGACAACCGTCAAAATACTCCGGATTCCATGAAGACAGAAGAAAAAGTTTCAGAGCCGGTGATAGTGCAAGGAATCTAAAATGTCAGAGATTACAGACCAAGTTAGTTCAAGCATTGATGCATTAACAAAGGAATTTGAAATAATCGCACACAATCTGGCCAACGTAAGCACGGCCGGATTCAAGCGTAGATGCAACGCATTCTCACAATACCTTGAGACGCAAGAGGCAGGGACAGAGACATATTTACCCGGAAGCATTGAGCTGAACTCGGCATTTGATTTTTCCCAGGGCAGTATTGTCGAGACAGGCCGGCCTTTGGATTTTGCTCTGTACGGTAAGGGATTTTTTGTGATAGAGACACCTAATGGGCCGCTTTACAGGCGCAACGGCATGTTTCACAGAAACCAAAATAGTCAAATAACAGATTTACAGGGAAGAATTGTATCGGGTGAGGCAGGGCCAATCACAATACCGAGCGATGTGGGAATCGAGCAAGTGAGTGTCTCAAGTAACGGCAGCATCAGTGCCGGCGGGACAACCATCGGAAAATTCAGATTGGTTGATTTCGCAGACAACGAAGACAAACTTGTACCAACCGGAGAGAACTGTTACGCGATGCCGGATGAGAACATACAACCGGTCGCAGCAGAAAATATAGTCGTAAAGCAGGGCTACCAGGAGGCTTCCAACGTCAAGATAATAGATGAGCTGGTAGATATGATAATGGTATCCCGTCTTTATGAAGCAAATATGAAGTTCTTTACAGCCAGTATGGAAGTGGCCAACAGCATTATAAGTGCAATTATGGCCTAAACACATCCCGCACCTATTAGCTTCGGCCGATGCCTAATCTAATAGGCGCTGGACAAACCGTTAAGACAAGGAGAACAATATTATGTTAAGAGCATTTTCCACTTCAGCGACGGGTATGGCGGCCCAGCAGCTAATGGTTGACACGATTGCTAATAACCTTGCCAACATCAACACGACGGGTTTCAAGCGGAGCCAGATTTCATTTCAGGATTTGCTTTACTTAACTCTACAAGAACCCGGCACAGAAGTGGTTTCCGGCACAAATACACCAACCGGTCTGGAAATAGGCAGCGGCGTCCAAACTGCAGCTACTTTAAAAGTTTTTAGCAACGGTGAGCTTGAAAATACCAACCGGCCTCTCGATATAGCTATTACAGGCGAAGGCTTCCTTCAGGTAACTATGCCAAACGGTGATATAAGATACACCCGCGACGGCTCGCTGCAACTAAATGCCAACGGTGAATTAGTTACCGTCACCGGATACCGGATAGAGCCAGCCATCAGCGTTCCAATAGATGCCAGCTCTGTTAATATCGGCAAGGATGGAGGCGTTAACATTACTGATGCTGCGGGAACACAATCAGTTGTAGGTACTATTCAACTGGCACGCTTTCCTAATCCCTCGGGTCTTTCCAGTGAAGGCGGTAACCTGTTTGCAGAGACTGAAGCAAGCGGCACGCCAACGACCGGCACAGCAGGAGAGAGCGGTTTCGGCAGCATCCAGTCAGGATTTCTGGAAAAATCGAATGTCCAGATGATAAGCGAACTTGTCAACCTTATCACCGCTCAACGAGCATACGAGACGAACTCTCGTGCGATTAGAGCAGGAGATGAAATGCTAAGGGAGGCAAATCAAGTAGCACGGTTCTAAGTGAAGGACCATTATGAGTAGAAAAAAGAGCATAAGAACACAAGGGCATAAGAGCATAAGAACACTTGTAAGCAGTATTTTTATGATTTGTGCGATTATTTGCCAGGTACCTGTAAACACCAAAGCCGACAACACGAAGGAGGATTCCGCCCTCCAGGTTTACCTGCCGAGAGAAATTACAGTTACAGACAGTTGCTTAAGCCTCGGCCAGGTCGGCATAATTCGAGGCAAAGAGTCTCTTGTAGCCAAGGCCAGTGAAATCGCATTAGGGCGGATTTCTGTGCCGGGACAAGAGATTATTATCGACAGAGCAATGGTTTTAAGCAGATTGGTCTGCAACGGCATCCCTGCATCGAAAGTAACATTGACCGGTGCAGAAAAAATAACAGTAAAACAGCAAGAGCAAACCATCAGCAGCAATGAATTTGTTAAGTTAGCAAGCTCCTTTCTGGAAAAAAATCCTCCCTTCGATTCAGTTTGTGGATTCAACCCAATACGGACACCTAAAGATTTCATCATCACCGGTACCGGCAAAGATATAAGATTCTCTCCTCGATTAGTCCAAAGCAAAGCAAGAAACCAGGCGATGGTTGAAATTACTATTCTTTCAGGCGACAAAACAATCGGTGTATGTGAGGTACTTTTCGAGCTGAAATATAATTGTCAGCAAGCGGTAACAAAGGTTGATATTCCTGCAGGTGCGGTTATCAGTCCAGAGAATGTCAAGATAGAAAAGACGGTATCGAACTATCCGGAGTCTGCTGTTAACTGGATGCCTCCTTATGGCCTTATTGCCAAACGTCAGATACCGGCAAAGACCCTTCTTAGTCCAAATATGTTGAGCACCGTCAAGTCTCCAATCATTGCCAAGCGAAATCAAAAGGTTGTTATTCGAATTGACAGGCCTGGTTTTCTGATTACGGCTTTTGGAAAAGCTATGCAGGATGGGCGAGCCGGTGAATATATAAAAGTACGAAACGTGGACTCACAACGAATAATCTTAGTCAGGGTCAACGAAGACGGAAGCGTAGAACCTGTTTTTTAAAAGGAGAAATAATGAATAACAGAAGAATCAGGGTGGGGCTTGCCCCACCAACTACGACTACGGTTGTCTTGATGGTTCTTATGCTCTTGCCGGCTACCCGCCTTCAAGCAGGTTCTATCTGGGCCAAGAGGGATAAGAATATGAAGGAATTATACGCCGACGATGTGGCCCGCCAGATAGGTGACATCCTGACCATTAAGATTAGCGAGGACAGCAAGGTCGATAACAAAGCAAAAAGGGATTTAAAGAAGGATACTAATCGGTCAAATACCTTTAACGGGGAGCTGGGAATCACAACGCCGAATCATAATATTCTACCCCGCATACCCGGCTTCACGATGAGTGCCACATCAGGAAATGAGCTGAAAAGCAAGGCTGATTACAAAGACGAACGCAAATTTGAGGACCAGGTCAGTGTAGTAGTAATAGATATCCTGCCTAATCACAACCTTGTGGTTATGGGGACTCGCAGCCGTAATATCGCCGGTGATATACAAAACATCGAAATAAGCGGCATAGTCAGGCCAAGCGATATTGCATTTGACAACACGGTCAAAAGCGAACAGGTGGCAGATTTTCGTATCGTTACTAAAAATTCAGGCGTCTCGGCACCCTACACAAAGCCGGGCTGGCTCGGCAGTATATTTGATATTATCTGGCCGTTTTAATTGTGCTGTTCGTCTCGTACAGATTCACCTTTTTCGAGAGTAATAGCTTATGAAATCAACAAAGAACATAAGAGCACAAGAGCATAAGAGCAAAAGAGCACAAGAGCACAAGGGCACACTGACACCTATGACTTGTGCCCTCATAGCCTGTACACTTATGGCTAACGTTGGACGATGCGAACGAATCAAGGATATTGTCGATATTCAGGGGCTTCGAAGCAATCCACTGACAGGCGTCGGCTTAGTCATCGGCCTGGCCGGAAACGGCGACAGCGGTGTGCTGTCGCGACAAATGCTTACAAATATGCTGAGGGAATCGGGATTGGTTCTTACCCCTGCCGATTTGACCGGCGGTAATATTGCGGTGGTTTGGGTTACAGCGGAATTGGGCCCCTTTGCCCGGGAAGGCTCACAAATCGATGCCGACGTCTCCGCCATAGGGGATGCCAAAAGCCTTCAGGGCGGAAAGCTGCTGCCGACACCACTGAAAGGTCTTGACGGTCAGGTTTACGCCATAGCGGATGGAGGAGTTTCAATCGGCGGGTGGACGGCAACAGGCGATAAGGCTTCGATTACAAAGAATCACCAGACGGTCGGGCGAATTCCCAACGGCGCAGTAGTTGAAAAGGAAGAAATAGCTACATTTGTAGAATACGTTGGAGGCCATAGACTCATCACGCTTAATCTTAGAAACAGTGATTTTTCAACCGCAGAGCAAATCAGCACAGCCATTAACCAGGATTACGAAAACAGCGCAGTAGTAGCTGACGCCGGTACGGTTAAAGTTAAAGTTCCAGACGAAATTAGTCAGGAAGATATAGCCGGCTTCATCGTCGATATTACAAAACACGATGTCAAAGTTGATGTTCCTGCGGTGGTGGTTATCAACGAGCGCACCGGCACTATCGTTGTGGGCGAAAACGTCGGCATATCGGCGGTGGCGATTTCGCAGGGCAGCCTTGTTGTAAAAATCAAGGAAATGCCAATCGTTTCACAGCCAACCGCGCCTTTCTCTGATTCCGGGGAAACCAAAGTCGTTCAAGACACGTTGATAGGAATCGAAGAGAACGAAGGACATCTGATTCCTATGTCCCGCTCTGTTACCGTCTCAGAGTTAGCCAAAAGCCTTAACGGCATAGGGGCAACACCAACAGACCTGATAGCGATATTTAACGCATTGAAAAAGGCCGGCGCCCTTCAAGCCAAGCTGGTGATAATGTAGGAGCAATTTAATGGACAGCGTCAAATTGATATTAACTGAACCAGTCTCACCGCCGACTCTATTAGAACAGCTCGACACATCGAGACTCAACAGCATTTCGGAAGAGAAAAAGAGGCAAGCAGCCAAGGATTTTGAATCGGTTCTACTAAATAAGCTGCTGGACGAAATGAAAGATAGTATCGTGGACTGGGGCTCTGAAAAAGACGGGGCTTCTGAGCAAATTCAAGGATTATTCTGGCTATACCTTGCCCGCGATATTGCAAACAACGGCGGCCTCGGACTGTGGAAGGATATATATCAATTTCTGACCAAGGGTGAGCACGCAAACACAGCACAAAAATCAGACTTCGGCAAGCTCAGCCGAGTCGTGGATGGACATATATGAAATCGACGGCAACTGAAATAGAAAATAAAGTTGACGAACTACTGGCTTGCCTTGACATAGACAGCCAACATATACAAGAGAGTTTGTCAGAATTGAATAGACTGCGCAGCCTGGTTATCAAACGCGATGATGCCGCTTTGGGCAAACTACTTGAGATTATCCAGGCCAAGTCGGACAGCTATAGAAGCCACGAATTAAAACGGCAAACGATACGAAAAGAATTGGCAAACGCTCTTGGTTGTAACACCGAGCAAATAACTTTATCGTCTCTGGAAGCAAGTCTGCCAAAAGAGAAAAAAGCTCAAGTAACGAAAAAGAAAGCAAAGTTAATGTTACTGATTAAAGAACTTAAGAAAGAATATATAAGCACGGCTTTGCTTTTGTCCGAATGCGCCAGGTTCAATAATCTGCTTTTGAAGAGCATCTTCAACCTCGGCAAGACAGGGACGGTTTACTACAACTCCAATGGCGCAACGAAACGGCAAATTGATATGGCTTTTGTAAACATGCAGTTTTAAGTCCCGCACCAATTGAAAGTATCCTGGGGCTAATTGGTCTGCGGGAACGATTGGGCCTGGAATTAGGTTCAATTGGTGCGGGATAAATAGGATAAAGAAATGGATAGTTTCTCCATAGGAATCAGCGGTCTTAAAGCAGCTCAGACGGCCTTTGATATAATCGGCAATAATATTGCCAACGCGGCTACCGATGGCTACCACCGCCAGAGAATAGACCTGCGTCCCGCTTATGCTTCGCAAGTCGGTGCAGTTCTCTTGGGAGGAGGTGTCGATGTCGCCGGTGTTACCAGATTAATTAACGATCTTCTGGAGCATGAGATTCTCCGTCAAGAGTCGTCATTAGGACAGGTTTCGCAGGAATTTGCCACGCTGCAGACGGTCGAAAACGCATTTGGGGAATTTTTGGAAGGGAGCGGCTTGAGCGCAGCTATAGACAATTTTTTCAACGCCCTGCAGGACCTTTCCGCCCATCCGACAGAAGTAATCTGGCAAAATCAGATTATAACCGCTGCTGAGACTATGGCCGGTCAATTCAGAACATTAGGAGAATTTCTGACAGAATTAAAAAGCCAAATTGAGCTGGAAGCTAAGAACACAATCGAACAGGTCAATATCTTGACAAACAGAATAGCCGAGCTGAACGACAACATAGAAAAGCACGAAATAAGCGGCGGCCAAGACAATAATTTACGGGACCTAAGGGACCAGAGCATAAAAGAACTATCCTCATTGGTCAGTATAGAGACCAAGACGCGACAGTATGGTGTGATTGATGTCTATATAGCTGGAACTCCTGTGGTGATAGGTGCCTCCGCTATCGACTTTGAGACAGGCTTGAGAGAAGATGGCAAAATGGGTATTTCCGTCGCCGGCGTGAACAGTTTTAACATAAACATGCAAGGCGGACAATTAGGCGGATTGTTGTCATTAAGAAATGAAATAATTTCTGATATTCGCGATGACCTGGACAATCTGGCAACTGCAATAATACAGCAGATAAATCGATACCATATACAGGGAGTAGGCTCAACGGGGTCATTCACGGAACTGACGGGCTGGCGGGTGACGAGCGAAAACCTGGCAGACTTTGGCTCAGAGGTAACTGACGGCAAAATATATATAAGAGTTATAAACACCAGCACCGGGGCGATAACCCGTAACGAAATATCCGTCGATAAATCCGTCGATTCATTATCCGACATAGCCGCTCGTATATCAGCTATCACCGGTCTTAATGCCTCGGTGGTCTCTTCCAAACTTCACATCCAGGCTGACACAAATTATAAGTTTGATTTTCTGCCCGCCGTTCTTCCTGAGCCTGAATCCGGCGATATTAATTTTAACGGCTCATCAGCTCCAACTGTAAGTGTATCGGGCATTTATACAGGAAGCTCAAACGACACTTTCACATTTACGGTTTCCGGCACAGGTAATGTCGGAGTTGATACCCTCACACTTACAGTAACCGATGGAGCATCAAACACGATTGATATTATCAATATCGGTTCCGGCTATGCAGTGGGTGACAAGATTGATGTTGGAGATAGTAAAATTAAAATATCTCTCAGTACAGGTGATCTGGTCGATGGAGATTCTTTTAGCATTGATGTTTTTGCGGACACCGACACTTCCGGGGTGTTAGCAGCGGTTGGAATCAACACCTTTTTTTCCGGCAGCAGCGCCTTGGATATAGCAGTTTGCTCAGATATAGCCGCTACACCGGGCCATGTTGCATCAGCCCTCGGAGCGGATATGACCGACAACGCCAACGCTTTGCGGATGGCAGGCTTGAGGGACCAGGCCGTAACCAGCCTGAACTCTATGACACCTGGAGAGTTTTATCGACAGATGGTTACGGGCATCGGTCAGCAGCTTTTTGTCAGACAGGCACGCAAAGACAATATCGAATCTATGGTCCAAAACCTGGGCAATCAGCAAAGTGAGATAAGCGGCGTCAATATCAACGATGAAGCCGCTCAGATATTAGTCTTCGAGCAGATGTTCAAGGGAATGAGCAAATATCTGAGCACAACTCAGTCGTTGTTATTATCTCTTATGGAAATAGTATGAGAAGCTTGAGGCGCATGTGGTGAAGCGCAAAGCAAGCTATGAGATACGAAAAATGAGTGGAGCACTGAACAATATTTATAATAATATCAGCTTTGCGTTGAACCTTCATACCGATGCAATGGCAAACCTGCAGGAACAAGTATCTACAGGCTCACGGATAAATCGAATCTCTGATGAGCCTGCTGTCGCCTATCGGGTTTTAGGGCTCAACACCAATAAAGAGTCCCTTGAAAATTATATAAACAACCTCTCGGAAGTCATTAGCATTCTGGAGCTTTCTTCCACCATTATAGAGGATATAACGTCAAATTTTACTGAGACCCAAATACGTCTGACTCAAATTACCAGCGGCATCTACGACGAAGCAGCAAGAAAAAGGACAGCAGAAGGAATCAACGATATATTAGAGCATACAGTCTCACTGGCAAATACTAAATATATGGACCAATACATCTTTGGCGGCACTAATACGGGCACCGCACCATATACCGTAGAACGAACCGACGGAAAAATCACCAAAGTAACTTACCAGGGTAGTTTTGAGAATAGAGACATAGAAATAGCACCCGGTATGGAATCATCGGCCTTCTACATAGGCGATAACATCTTTCGTTCCAACGACCGCAGCGACCCCGTTTTTATCGGTGATACCGGTGCCCAAGCCGGTACGGGAACGTCAAGTGTTCGCGGTGCGGTATGGCTGACAGTAACCGGCTCATCAGGCAATTATAATCTCTCCATTGATGACGGCCTGAGCACTTTTAATACCGACGGCACGGATACGAATTTAGCTATAACAAATTCACAAACCGGAGAAGTCCTATACATTGACACCACTAAAATAACCAGCACCGGAATTGATTTGGTAAGCGTACCCGGAACTTATGATATATTCAATACACTTATTATTCTTCGTGACGTATTGGAAAACGAAAAAGGACTCTCCGATGCTCAAGTTCGAGAGCAGCTAAACAACTTACCGAGCTCATTTGAAGAGACAAACAAACTTCTGATTCAAGCCGAGGTCTCTGTTGGGTCAAAAATCGGTTTCCTGGACGACCTCAATTACAGCCTAAAGGACATAAAATACAATACCGAGGATGAAGCGACACGTCTGCAGCAAGCAGACATCGCCCAAATAGCTATAGACCTTTCTCGCCGGGAGGTTCTATATCAAATGTCATTATCAGTGGCTGCAAAACTTATGTCTATGTCGCTGCTGGATTTCATCGAATAGCTGTCGAGGAGAATTGTCAAAAACTGAAAGGTAACTTTTGAAAACATATACGTTCGATATTTAGGAGTAAATCTGATGGCAATAATGGGGACGTATTCAAATCCAGCAGGTGGACAATCGCAAAATAGTGTGTTTGGGAACCCTAATAATTGTCATTACCAGAAAGGTTTGGAATTAGCTGAAGCCGGCAAATATCAGGAAGCTCTGGCCTGTATGAAAACACATCTGTGCACAACCGGCGACAACGCACAAGTACTGAATGATATGGGGGCAATCCTATATTGTCTTGGCCGCTCGGATGAAGCCATCGAGCATCTCGTCAAAGCTCGGAGCCTGCAAGAAGACTCCGCTGAAATAGTGTGGAACCTGGTAGAAGCATATCTTTCGGTCGGGAAAGCAACCGAAGCTATGCAGCTTTTCAATAATATGGAGCAGATGGGCATATTGAATGTGGACGTACTTAACAGAACTGCCAACATATTCTTAGAGCAGAATAATAAGGCCAACGCTATTGAAATGCTGCTTCGCTCACTGCAAATCGTGCCCAAGCAGGAGATTCTCAAGCCGATGATTGAGGTGATTCGTTCTAAAAGGCCGAAGGTAGCTTTTTTCTGCGGGCTAAGAGGTGATACAAAATTCCTAAGGGACATTTACGCATTCACAGAACAGCGTTTCCCTGTAAAGCTCTTTGAGGCAGAGGACGTTGACCAGATGTATGAATTGATGAAATGGAGCGATATTTCCTGGTTTGAGTGGTGTACCAACGTAGCAGTGGAAGCATCAAAACTGCCAAAGGTCTGCAAGAACATTGTAAGGCTTCACCGTTTTGAGGCTTACGGTGACTGGCCGGGCCGCGTCCGATGGGAGAATATCGATACACTCATCACAGTTGGCAACTCATTTGTCAAAGAAGCCCTGCTGAAACAAGTTCCGGATATCAAAAATCGAACGCAGCTTATCGTGATTCCGAACGGTGTCAACCTTGAAAAATTCAAATTCGTCGATAGAAGGCAAGGAAAGAATATAGCCTGTACCGGGTATCTTAATATGAGAAAGAACCCAATGTTCCTTCTGCAATGTATGCAAAAACTGCACTACATTGACCCGGCATATAAGCTGTTTTTTGCGGGGGTTTTTCAAAATGCAATGCTTGAACAGTATGTCAAGCATATAACACAGGCACTCGAGCTAACAGATGTGGTGTTTTTTGACGGCTGGCAGGAAGATATAAATTCCTGGCTGGAGAACAAACATTATATTGTCTCCAGCAGCATCGGAGAAAGTCAGGGTATGGGACTGATGGAAGGTATGGCTTGTGGTTTGAAACCGGTTATCCATAATTTCCCAGGTGCAGACCAGATATTTCCCTCGGAGTTTTTATTCAACATCTCAGAAGAATTCTGCAGACAGATTTGCTCTGAATCATACGAGCCACAAAGATACCGCAAATTCATCGAAGAGAATTATTCCTTACAGAAACAATTGAGTGAAATCAATAGCATTTTCACCCAATTTGAAAGCGAGATAGATTCGCAACAAGCAGAGCCTTGGCTTTACAATAGCCCGCAAAATTTTAACTTTGAAGAGATTGGACTACCCGCAGAATTTTCCGCTCCGACGTTCGATAATAATTTGACTGAGTAATTCTTAGCTATTTGGAAAATGTTAGATACTCCTGGAATGTCAGAAAATAACGAGAGATTCCCGAAACACAATGAGGGGGTTTTGAGGACCCCCAAAAAGGCCGGGCCGATGGTTACTGTGCTTGTCCCGACTTTTAATCGGCGCCAATATTTAGCCGAGGCTCTGACCAGCGCTGTGCGCCAGAGCTATCGAAATCTTCAGATAATCGTAATAAATGACGGCGGTGAAGATGTAAGCGATATAGTTAATTCATTCGGGGACGAGCGGTTAATATTTATTGATAGAAAAGAGAATCGCGGCAAGGCCTTCTCGCTCAACGAAGCACTACTTCGAGCCGAAGGCAAATATGTTGCTTACCTTGACGACGACGACCTATATTATCCTAATCACATCGAGACAATGGTAAATGCTCTTGAAAATAATAGCGACTTCCAGGTTGCATACAGTGATTTGTATAAAGTGTATTGTAAAGTTTGCCCGGACGGCAGCCGAAAGGTTTTAAGCAAAGTCGTCGAAATCAGCAGGGATTTCGACCGCTTTTTTATGCTGTACTATAATCACGTTCTGCACGTGAGCCTCATACATCGGAGGGATTTGCTCGAAAAAACCGGGCTATATAACGAGAACCTCAAAATCTTAATTGACTGGGACATGACTCGGCGGCTGGTTTTCTTCTCGGATTTTTACCATGTCCCCAAAATTACCGGTGAATTCTATCAGCCTGAGGGTGACTGTGACAGAATATCGGTGCAGTGGCGCAAGAATGAAAAGGAATACACCAGAAACATTTTAACGATACGAACCACCAGACCCGCCAAACCTTGGACTAAACTCGGAGATATGTCCATCATTTTTACTACAGACCGATTGAACAAGCAGGCAGGCACAACCCTTGGTTCTATCTGGCAACGCACCTTCTATCCATACGAGGTCTATCTGCCACTGCCGACAGCGGATTTCGCAAAACTCGATACTGATATGCCCAACATAATCCCCGTGCTCGTTAATCCGTTGTCTTCCCAAGCCGAGCGAATAGACACAGCTTTAGCCAGATGTGAGGGTGAATATATTGCCATAGTACCAAGCGGATTTCCAATAAGGGAATTCTGGGTAGAGGATTCCCTCCATGCTTTGGTCAACAGCTCAGTCAACAAGGAGGGATTCGAGCTGGAAGATTCAACAGATAAACTCTGGGCGGTAGCGGTCAGAAAAAATGAGTTACAGTATGCTCGCAGGAGCTTTCCAAACTTATCAGTGCGTGAATCTCTGAATGCGGCCGGCATTCCGATAAGGCGCCTGCAACCAGAAGAAATACCGTTTCAGTTCGACCAATTGCTTGAAAAAGCCAAGTCAGCAGAAAAAAACGGAGATTGGTCAAAGGCTGCTGAAATGTTTGAATATATCACCGCGCATTATCAAAACGAACTGTGGATGAAAACGTTAGCTGCAAAGGCATTCTTCAAAGCCGGCAGCTACATTCGAGCAGCGGAACTCAGCCGTGAAATCAACCGTCAACGACCAACGGTGGATTCTCTCTTGTTGGAGGCAAAGGTCAAACACGAAAAAAAGGATTTTAATTCAGCGATTAAATTACTCGAAAAAGCAGAACAAATACTCGAAGGAAAAGAATTGCAATGGACATAACACAAAATAAAACGGATGAACAGCACGACTCAACGCAGCATTACGAAGTTTTACAGGAGCTTGGGGACTGCTACACCTCTGTCGGCAACTACACACAGGCACAACAATACTATGAAAAAGCCGCTGTCTTAGCACCTGATGAGCCCAATCCCTATGTTGGGCTTGGAGTAGTGGCGCTGCAAAAGAATCTTCTTGATGATGCTGAGATAGCCTTCAGGGTTGCCTGTCGGCTGGACGCCAACTGCGCCAAGGCCTATACAGGCTTCGCTATGGTCGCACAGCAAAGAGCAGATTATAAACGGGCCTTTGAGATGTACCTTAAAAGCCTGGAGCTGGACACCGACAATCTGATAGCCCTTCTGGGCCTGTTTCAGACCTCCTGCCAGATGGGTTCATTTGCAAAGGTTATTTACTATCTGGAGGTATATTTGAATATGCACCCTGGCGATACCTCCGTTATGTTCCCACTGGCAGCGCTATATATGAAAGACGGCAAGCTCAAGGAGTCAAAAAAGATTCTCCTTGATTTATTAACACTGGACAAGAGCCACAAAGATGCGGCTAATCTTCTGGAAGAAGTCGAACACGGTTTAGCTCAGATAGAACAAGGAACCCAAACAGGAGCTCGATTGTAATGGGCACCGATAGTGTGGAGATTATTCCAGATGGGCAGATACATCTGCTGGGTGAGCTGCAAAGCCTGTTGGAAAAGCAAATAGAGCTCGCCCGTCAGGGCAACATCAATGAAATTGAGGTCTTGAGCAGGCAAGCCGACTCTCTTGTGGGGAAAATCTCACGGTCAGGGATTCTTGAATCGAACGAATTTAAAAGCCAGCTCGAGCGGCTGCGAAAATTATACCAGGACCTACGTCTTGCTCTTACAGCTCAGCAAGACGGGACTGCAAAAGAGCTAAGCCGGGTCCGTAAGGGTAAAAAAACCGTCGCGACTTATCGCGGCAATCTTTAGTAGCAAGTGAGCGGATTTTAACAGGGACAAAACCTTATGAAAAATTACGGCTTAACAAAACGCATTCTTGTCACAGGTGGAGCGGGATTTATTGGCTCACATCTCTGTGAGCAGCTCCTTAAGCAAGGTAATGAGATTATATGTCTTGACAATTTTTATACGGGTCGGCGAGCAAACATCACACATTTGATTTCAAATCCCTTGTTTGAAGTTTTAAGACACGATATTTGTTTTCCTTTGTACGTAGAAGTCGATGAGATTTACAACCTTGCCTGTCCAGCGTCTCCCGTGCACTACCAGTTTGACCCTACTCAGACGACAAAAACCTCGGTGCATGGTGCGATTAACATGCTCGGACTGGCAAAGCGGGTAAAGGCAAAAATACTGCAGGCCTCAACATCAGAAGTCTATGGTGACCCCACCGTTCAACCTCAGGATGAAAGTTACTGGGGCAATGTGAATCCAATAGGATTACGGTCCTGTTATGACGAAGGTAAGCGTTGCGCTGAAACTCTTTTTTTCGATTACCACCGTCAAAACAAAGTCAAAATAAAAGTGGCAAGAATATTCAATACCTATGGCCCCAAAATGCATCCGAATGATGGGCGTGTTATCAGTAATTTCATAATGCAGGCTCTCAAAAGCGAGGATATCACCATTTATGGTGCCGGAACCCAGACCCGAAGTTTCTGCTATGTTGATGACCTTGTAGATGGCTTGATAAGACTTATGGACAGCCCTGATGATTTTACCGGCCCGGTCAACTTAGGTAATCCAAGCGAAGTATCCATTTTAGAGTTAGCGGAGAAAGTCAAAGAACTAACAAATTCAAAATCGCAGATAGTTTATGCACCTCTGCCGCAAGACGATCCACAGCAAAGACGACCATCAATAGAGCTGGCGGAGATAGAACTAGGTTGGCAACCAAGTATTGAACTCGATGAGGGCCTAACCAGGACAATAGACTACTTTCGAAAAATTGTAGAACCCCAAAAAAATACCCATCGTCTTATGATAAGAGCCCGAAAATAATGAGCAAACGTATTCTGGGACAGCCGGTTTCAGTAGTTTATCGGTGCTTTGTACTCGATTGAATAGAGTAAAAGCTGCATTGGCACGTTGTCGTAAACACAGGAAAGTTAGAAGGGTTTCTTAAAGTGAACGGGAAGTTGAGAATATACAGCAATAGAACGAAAACAAAAAATATTATCATAAGCGGTACTAACTTTTGGAATCCCGGTGATGACTTTGTCAGGGATGGTATCATACGGATTCTGAGGAAACTATTCAAAGAACATACCTTGAATTTTCTATTTTACAACTTTAATCAAGACTTTTACCCGCAAAGTAAATTCAGTGGTATCCATAATATGGCAGCGGTGGGCGATTTGGACAAATACCATGAATTTGTTGATGCAGTTGTTATAGCCGGCTTGTCAGCAGGCAAGAAAATCAAAGACTTGTACAACTGGGTTATTGCGAATGGCCTTGAGGACAGAGTATATTTAATAGGTGCTGGATATGAAAATTCCTACGTAGATAAATATATTTACGAAGAGCCTGAGGCAACAATATTCAAAAAAGCCAGAGTAATCACTGGAAAAACTAAGAAAACTCCAGCCCTTATCCCTGAACTTGGGCTGCCATATTACCACATAAATTGTCCTGCGATATTGTCTGTCGAAAATGTTAAAGATGTGCCGGTGGATAGAAAAATCGAAAGAATCGGTTTCTCAATCCAGATACCGCACGAGATGGGCATAGTGAACCAAGCCACCGGCGATGTAATGTATCAATTAGCAACCAATATACTTTTGAATTTGTCTTCGAAATATACTGTTGAAGTTGTTGCTCATCACAAAACAGAGTATTTTCATTTTCTCCATCTGTTAAAGAATCACGATATTCCGGTCATTTTTTCCTCTTTTTACCAGGACCTGTTTGATATATACCCGCGCTATGATTTGGTCATATCGACCAGACTGCATGCTTGTATTTTTGCCAACGGCTTTGGAATCCCAGCCTTTATTATTAACGAAACAAGCAGGCATACACATACTTCCGAAGGATTTCCACACTCGATTTGTATTAATAATATGAGCAAATTTAACGAGGAATTTGAAAAGATTTGCATGAGGAACCTAAGGCAGATAGCCCAAGAAGCCAGAGAATTCAAGAATAAGCTGATGCAAAGATATTTGAATGTGCTTGCTGAGCCGTTCGGAGTGGATACAGCGTCGTTGGGTAGCCAGAGTAAAGCAATAAAACAGAAACAATATCAAGCAAACTGCCGCCCGGATGCAGAAGATTCCAAATTGACTATTCATGTGCCTGCTGATTATCAGTTCGATTCTGAAATTAATGAGCAGAAATTGGTTCGAAACATCGTTAAAGAAGGAATGACAGTTGTTGATGTCGGGGCGCATCTTGGCAAATATACAAAGCTGTTCAGCTTGCTGACAGGTGACAAAGGCAGAGTATATGCATTTGAACCAGCAGAGAGTTCGTTTAAAAAACTTGCTTCATCCATGAAGGAACTCAACTGCACAAATGTAACTTTAATAAATAAGGCCATATACTCGCAAAATGGTAAAGTCGTACTACATGAATTTCCTGAAGAATTTAGCGCCTGGAACAGTTTGGGGTGGCCTAAAATGGAAAATCCCGAAGAACCAACACGGTTGGTTCCTATCGAAAAATCTAGTGAAGTCGATGCCATGACGTTGGATTCATTCTGCAAAGAGCACAATATCGACAAAATAGACTGCTTAAAGCTGGACATTGAAGGCGCCGAGCTTGAAGCTCTTATTGGTACCTCCAATTTACTTGAAAACAAAGCCATCTGCTATTTGCAATTTGAAATCTCGGAGAAAATGCTGCAGGGCCTGAATACCAAGGCTAAATTCATTTTCGATTTTCTCAAATCCAAAGGATACGAGTGTCATACCATCAATGAGGATGGAGAAATTGGTGATGTAGCGTTAGATTCAGATTCATTTTACGAAAATTACATTGCGTTTCCTTCAAAAATTACATCAGACAAGCTCAACATCGGTTGCGGTTCCGATTACAGGCAAGGCTTTGTTAATATTGATGTAAATCCTGACTTGTCGAAAGTTGATTATGTCTTGGACATAAAACCCGGAGTTCTGTTGGAGCATTTCGAACCTGGAAGTTTTAACTATATCTTAGCCAAAGATTTTCTTGAACACCACTTTCACTGGGAAGCGCATCGTATCCTGGAAGATTTTTATGCCTTGCTTAACGACGAAGGGCAATTAGATATTCGCATCCCAAACATCGAAACTATCATAAATAACCCCAGCAAGGATATCACTGAAAAAGTAGCTTTCTTGTATGGTGGTCAAGATATACAACAAAGATGGGAAACAAGTGGCCCAAATTTATCTCGCCAGCGCTACCCTCAGTATTTCTGTCACAAATATGGCTGGACACCGGATAGCATTAAGTCTGAATTGCTCTCCGTCGGTTTTTCGCCTGTTGAAGTTACCGAGGAAGGTTGGAATATGAGGGTTGTTGCAAAAAAAAGGACTAAAACTTCTGTCCACGTAGAAGAACGCTTACCCGTCCACTTTTTTACCATAGTTCTTAATGGTCAGCCTTTTATTCGTCACCATATCGAAGTTTTTAAGCAACTGCCCTTTAAATGGCATTGGCATATCATCGAGGGCGTTGCAGAGTTAAAACATGACACCGCCTGGAGTGTAAAGTTAGGCGGCCGGATTAATGAACAATTGCACCGCAACGGCCTCAGCAATGACGGCACAACAGAATATATTGATGAAATCGTAAAACAGTTTCCCAACAACATAACAGTTTATCGCAAAGCAGATGGAGCTTTCTGGGACGGAAAACTCGAAATGGTCAACGCACCTCTTGCCAACATCAACGAGGAATGTCTGCTCTGGCAGGTAGATTCCGATGAGCTGTGGACAGCAGAGCAGATTCACACCAGCAGGGATATGTTTATAGCCGAGCCCGACCGAACAGTTGCGTATTATCTGGACCACTTTTTTGTCGGTGAAAATCTTGTAACAACAACAATTAATACCTATGGAAATAACACCAGCTATGAGTGGCTGAGGACTTGGCGATTCAGCCCCGGTTTTCAATGGAAGTCACACGAGCCCCCACGACTTTGTATGCCCGCGCAGGAAGGCAAATGGGTGGATATTGCCACCATTAAACATTTTAAGCACCACGAGACTATGGCGAAAAAGCTTGTCTTTCAGCACTATGCTTACGCTACCGAAAAACAGTTGGTTTTTAAAGAGATTTACTATGGCTACAAAAATGCGGTCGAACAATGGAGGCATTTGCAGCGGCACAAAGATTTTCCTGTATTTTTAAGGGATTATTTTGCGTGGGTAAAAGACGGTGCGCAGGTTAATACTATTTGGTCGCAAAATATAACGCCCATTGCCCGGAAAGATGCTAACGACCAATGGCAGTTCAGTTCTAATAAGACGTTTTCCGAACAGCAGTCAATACCGACATTAAGCAGCTATAAGAAAGTCCTAATTGTTAAAACTGATTCTATAGGAGATTTTGTGATTTTCGCTGGTATGCTTAAACATTTTAGGGCCTTATATCCTAATGCCAATATCTCTATTGTCATGCGAGAACACATCGCCGAACTTGCAGAAACTTGTCCATATATCAACAAAGTTATTAAAATCAATGCAACTACGATGCTGAACGATAAAAACTATGTGGCCACGTTAGTAGATTACATGAAGCAACAAAGATTTGATGTTACGCTTTATCCTGTCTATTCCAGAGATAAAATAGGCGAATTCATTGCTATTAATAGTGGAGCAAAGGAGAATATAGCATTTTGGGGTGACAGTTCTAATTTATCTTTGCAAATCAGGCAGGATAATAATCGATTTTACACAAAACTCTTGCCCAGCGAAGGTGAGTATAAACCTGAGCTCGAGCGGAACAAAGATTTTTTACGCGGACTTGGCATCGAATCTCCATCACTGGCTCCGAAAGTATGGATAACCGACAAGGATAAAAAGTTTGCTGAAGAGTTTTTCACAAACAACAATCTTAAGCCGGAAAGTACAATTGTGATATTTGCCGGTGTCCAATATAACGTACGGTTGTATGAGAAATATGGTGAGTCACTCTCAGAGTTCTGCAAAAGGAATCGTTTGAAAGTTATTGGGTTAGGGGCTAAGCAGGAATGGGGTATAAATCAAATGGATTTAGACGCGATTGGTGTTGAGACAGTAAATTTGAGCGGCAGCACAACCATTCGTCAGTCTGCAGCAATAATTAAACAATGCAGGCTTGCCGTCGGAGCGGAAACAGGATTGGCACATATCTCATGCGCTGTTGGAACACCTAATGTTGTATTGTTGGGCGGAGGTCATTTCGGGCGATTTATGCCTTATTCAAAACTTACATCTGTGGCGTGTCTGCCTTTGGACTGCTATGGATGCAATTGGAAATGCAGATATGAATATCCTCACTGTATCAGAGATGTCAAACCCGAAATTATCACGCAGGCTGTTCAGCAGACTTTTGAAAAACGCTCAGAAAAACCTCGTGTATTTTTACAGGGTAGCTCTTTCTGGGAAACAAAGCCGGGACAACCATCATGGAAGCCAGCCAATGGTTTTTTGAATGTCAGCAACGTCGAAATTATTACTGTCGAGCGATTTGAAAACACCAAAGATGAAGAGAATAAATATCTTGTTACTGCTATTGTCTCTACATATAACTCTGAGAGATTTATCAGAGATTGTTTGGAGGATTTGGAGAAACAAAGTATAGCTGACAGGCTTGAAATAATTGTAGTTGATAGCGGCTCACAGCAAAACGAAGAAGCGATTGTCAGAGAGTTTCAGCAAAAATACGATAATATCAAGTACATCAAAACAGAAAAACGCGAGACTATTTACAAGGCCTGGAACAGAGCGATTAAAATTGCATCGGGAAAATACATCACTAATGCCAATACAGATGACAGACATCGCCAGGATGCCCTGGAGAAAATGGCAAGGACCTTAGACGAAAATCCGGATAAGGTCCTGGTTTACGCCAACCAGTTAGAGGTAAATGAAATAGGCGGACATAGAGTTACGGTGGGCGAGAGGATAAACGGCCAATTTTCACGAAGCCGATTATTTGACGGTGAATGTCCCCCCGGGTCTCAGCCAATGTGGCGTAAGGATGTGCATGAACTATTCGGCTACTTCGACGAAAGCTTCATAATAAGTGGAGACTACGAATTCTGGTTCAGATTGACACAAAAATTCGATTTTTTCCACTTGAATGAGACATTAGGAGAGTGCTTCATTGGCCCTGATGCTGTTTCCCGAAGCGACGATAACTTGCTGAGCTGGGAAAATGAGATGGTTATCCGCAAGTGCTATGAATATGCGCTGCAGGAAGGTATGACCATAGGTGCGACAGGAATAAGTGAGCATCCGGTATTCTCCAGGTGGCCTGAAGTGAATATCTGGAAGCAAAACACTAAAGCCAAGCTCGAAAACAGGCGAGTATCTCTTGTTGATAACATTAAAGATACCTGGGATTTCAGAAAAAATCCGTCACCGAAACTAACAATCGTAATAGTTACCTATAATAGACACAAAGAATTATTGGAAAATCTCTATTCTCTGAACGAACAAAAAGAGAAAGACTTTGAAGTAATCGTTATGGATAACGGTGGTGATTTGTCCTGGCTCAAGCAACACATAAATGAATTCAGCTTTGGCCTTTGCGGGATAGAACTTGAACTCAATTTCGGCCCGTCGCCTGCAAGAAATATAGGGATTGAGTTTGCCAAAGCCAAGTACGCCGCCTTTCTTGACGACGACGCCGTTGCAGACAACAACTTAGTAAGGAAGATTGTAGAACATTTCGAAAACTATAATATTTCCGGCCTAAGAGGGAAAGTCCTGCCGAAAACACAGACCGACTTGCAAAGTATTCCGGTCAATTACGATTTGGGCGACCAGATTATAAATACTGCCTGTGAGGTTAGTTCCCTTTCGGCATTCAGAAAAGATGTCCTTGTAGAAATGAGAGGATTCGACGAGCTACTATTTGGCTCCGAAGGGATGGACCTTTCTTACAGAATCTGTAAAGCTCAGAAAGAAAAAGTAAAAAGCATACTCTATTTTCCTGATGTAATTGTTTATCACGACCATCGTCCTGAGGGTCCGGCCCAAACTGAAAAGACTCTGCGGCAACATTGGATGGAACTATTAGCGTGGAGAAAGGACAATAACATAACTGGTTATAAGGAGCTTGTCCAAAGCTTATATCCTGGGTGTAAAGCCATACTTGAAGATAACTACAAGAACTATCCACGGCTTATAAACGTTGCTCTATACCTGCATAAAAACTTTCCTGAAGAAGCTATTCAATGGGCCGAGAAAGCTGTTGCGTTAAGACCTGATGGGTTTAAGGGCTGCTACGTTCTTGGCTCGTTGTACACATGGTTCGGCAGATACGACGAGGCCCTGGCTCTGCTTGAAAGAATATTCGAACCGTTGCGGAGCTCAGTAATGAGCGGCGGTAATGAATTCATTAGTTCGGAGTTTGAAGAGCAGGTTGACATACGTGAATGCTATGTAAGCGTTTGTACACAATTAGCACAGTGTTACATACAAACCAACCAATACCACAAGTTAAAGCAGGTTTATACAGATTTATTGAATAATCCGCATCTGACATTAGCGGAGAAGCAAAGAGCAGATATTCTCAATGTACTTACAAAATTGGACAGAGCTACCCCCCCGCTACTCATCGCAGAAAGGAAAAACACCACTGTTGTATCTGCTGAGCCAGAACAAAACTATTTGGTTTCTGCGATAGTCTCCACTTACAATTCAGAGAAGTTTCTGAGAGGCTGTTTGGATGATTTGGAGCAACAGACAATCGCCGACAAGCTGGAGGTCATTGTTATTAACAGCGGCTCGCAGGAAAATGAAGAAGCAATCGTTCACGAATATCAGCAAAAGCATAGTAACATAGTCTATATTAAGACCGAGAAACGCGAGGGAATTTACACAGCCTGGAACCGCGCCGTTAAGGTTGCCCGGGGGACTTTTCTAACCAACGCCAATACAGATGACCGGCACCGTGAAGATGCTCTGGAGATAATGGCGAAAAGCCTGCTGGCCAATCCCAACATCGCTCTTGTTTACGGCGACCAGATACGTACCGATACACCAAACGGCACTTTTGACAACCATCACGCTATCGAAATGACCAAAAGACCTGAATACAGCCGGGAAAGACTGCTTTTCGGCTGTTGCGTCGGTTCGCAGCCGATGTGGCGCAAATCAATTCATAATGAGCTCGGCTATTTCGATGAGACATCGACCTGCGCGGGTGACTGGGATTTCTGGCTGCGAATCTCAAGCAAATACAAATTCAAACATATACCTGAATTTTTAGGGCTCTACTATCATAACGAAGACGGCATCGAACACGGCAAAAAAATTCACAGCTTATACGAAAGATATATAGTCGGCAGAAGATACGGAAATCCGTATATATCGGTAATACCTCTTTACACAAGCAAGGACAATCCTCTGGTTTCGGTGATAATGCCGGCTTACAATGCCGCTGAACATATCGCAGAGGCAATTGAAAGTGTTCTAATTCAAAACTACCGAAACTTCGAGTTGATTGTTGTTGACGACGGCTCGACAGACAATACAAGGAACACCATCGCCGGCTTCAAAGACTATAAGGTCAGATACTTCCACAAAGAAAATGCAGGGCCTGCAAGTGCTCGGAATCTCGGCATAACAAAATCTCAAGGTCTCTTTCTAATCCATCTCGACTCAGATGACCTGATAACGCCAGACTACATTGCCAAACATCTTCAGGAATTTGAGGAGCATCCCGATGCCGACTTAGTTTATTGTGACGACTGTCTTATTGACGAGAACTCCAAACCGATTCGAGTGATTGAAAGACCTGAATACACGGACCGAAAATTGCTCATCAGAGACCTGTTCCGCTGCGGCTTTCCGGTAGTGCCGTTCAGAACCTGTATCAGAAAAAGTGTTTTCGATAAAATCGGTTTTTTTGACGAGGAGCTGCTGGTCGCTGAAGACTACGATATGATGCGGCGGCTGGTAAAGCACGGCCTGAAAATACATCATCTCAAAGGCGCTTTGTATCTGCGCCGAATGACCAGTGACAGTCTTTCAAGAAATTACTCCGCCCAAAAGGCAAAGTCTCATTTCGATGTTATCAAACGATTTATTGATACGTTCGCGTACTATGAGCTGTTCCCGGATGTTGCCTGGGACGAGATAGCACCCCAGATGAGGCAATTACATGCTAAATGCCTAACTGCCGGGACCTACCTTGCAATAGGGCAGGATTATGTAAAGACAAAGGCAATGGAGTATTCAAGAGCAGCCTTCGACCGGGCCTGCTCAGAGCTAAATGACTGTGTAAAAATAGCTCCGGAAAACCAGAGTCTGCGGCAGCTATTGCAAAAGTCCAAACTCATACGAGCCAGATATGCTGAACCACCACAGCAAGTTGTTTCTAAATAAATGTAAACATTGTAAGCAAATGCAAGATAAATCGTTAAGCAAAATGTGTTTTTGAACGATAATAAGTTATGTAAGGTGCGGGCGTCAGCCGTGCTTGTAGATTTTCGTAAGGTATGAAAACTTAAACTAAAAGGCAGATAAAGATGTCAACTTTACGTCTTCCAGGGCTTTTAACAGGGATAGATACAGCCAAACTCATCGAGCAACTGATGACTATTGAGCGCCGTTCACTCAATGTGTACGAAGAGCGCAAAAGTACGTGGGAGGAGAGACAAGATGCTCTTAGCACTCTGGAAACCAAACTCAGCAACTTAAGAAACTCCGTTCGGGCTCTTTCCGATGCCAAAGAACTTCGCGCTTTTTCAGTTGTCTCCAGCGATGTTGACAAATTGACTGCCGACGCATCCTACAACGCTTTTGAAGGCAATCATACGGTTATAATCAACCGGCTGGCTAATGCTGAGCGGTGGGTTCACACGAATGGGCTCGAATATGCCGAGGATTACGTCGGAGCCGGCACTTTTATTTATTCATACAACCATAAAGAAACAATCATAACGACCACAGCGACAACAACTCTGGCAGACCTGGTCGGCTTAATAAATAACGATGCAAACAATCCCGGTGTTACAGCCAGCTTGCTGTACTTTAACGATGCCTACCATCTGGTGCTAAATGGCAATGACGCCGGCTCCGATTATGAAATCTCTATCAACGCAAGCAGCACGGAAGTATGGCAGGCTGATAGTGCTTTTACGGTTGGCGGCGAAAATGCCACGCTAAGCTCAAAAATCACAACACTCGACCAATTTGGAGACAATCCGCTTTTAGGTGGCGAACACATTGAGATAACTGGCACAGACCATAATGGTGTTGCTATAGCTCAGTTAGACCTTCCTGTTACCGAAAATACCAAAGTTGGCCATCTTATTTCAGAGATTAATGATGCTTTTGACGGAATTGCTAAAGCAACTTTTGAGAATGGTAAAATTATCCTGACCGATTACACATCCGGTTTGAGTAGCCTTTCAATTGATTTAAACTGGGACAACAATGGCTCCGGAGCAGCATTGACTCTACCTACTATGGACTTTTTGACAGAAGGCGGCAGCACAACAGCATCGGGCCTGAACAATGATTTTGAACCAGCGGACTTTAGCGAAACTCAATCTGCCCAGGATAGCGAAATAAGAGTTGACGGCTACCCACCCGATGCTTGGATCAGCAGGAGCTCCAACACGGTTAATGACGTCATTTACGGCGTGGCACTGCATCTGCACGATACGACCGATGCCGACGGAGAGGAACTGACCCTGACCAGAGATATCCAATCGGTAAAAGACAAACTAACCAAAATGGTTGATGCCTATAACTTTGCCGTGCAATATATTAAGGAAAAGACTGGTTACAATGATGTTCTAAAAACTGCCGGCGTTCTAATGGGAGATTACATTGTCTCGACTATAAGGCAGCAGATTCGCACACCGCTTATCACCCAGACCAACGGATTTATCGAGGATATCGATACGTTCCTCACGCCGGCTCATATCGGCCTTAAGCTCGACAGAGAAGGGGTATTGAGCCTTGATATGAATGCCCTTGACGAAGCAATAGCTGAAGATTATATGAGCGTACTGGCCATAATCGGAGCAGATAAGACCGGCAGCAGTAACAGTAATACTATTGAATTCTACGGCGCCAGCAGCGATTATACCACAGCGGGCAGCTATGACGTCGAGGTTGTGGTAAGCGGCGGAGCAATCACCAGCGCCAAAGTCAAACTTTCAACCGAATCAACCTACCGCAATGCAACATACAGCGGCAATATAATTACCGGCAACAGCACCTTTGACGATAACGGTGCTCCTATGTACCCCGAGAACGCCCTTCAGCTCAGCGTTGACTTAAGTCAGAACGGCACTTTAACCGCCACCGTCAGGGTAAAGCAGGGCTTTGCCGGTGCAATAGAGGATGCGCTTGATAAAATGCTCAAGGTAACAACCGGCTCTATCCAAATCGACCAGAAACATGTGGACGAACAAATAAAATATTTACAGGAAAGGATTGAAAACGAAGAATACCGCATTACTGTAAGAGAAGAAAGACTGATAGCCCAATTTAGCCGTCTTGAGAAAAATTTAGCTTTAATACAACAACAGATGGGCGCCTTAGGTTTTAGTCTATGACATAAAGGTAAGAACGTAGTTTGGATTTTCATCCGGTTAGTTATCGAATTGAACACCCAAGCACCTGTTGTTACGTCTGGAAGCCTGCCTTTCTACGACGTAAACGATAAATCAAAGCTAACACTTCTGCTACCGCCACATACAAGGTCTCAGGTATAGGATTACCGAGTTTGACCGTTGCATATATTGTTCTGGCCAGCTCGGGCCTTCGTATAATTGGCACACCGTAAGCCCGTGCAATTTCCCTGATTTTTTCCGCCAAATAGTCTGCCCCTTTGGCCACCATTATAGGCGCTTCCATCGTCTTTGCCTCATAACGCAGCGCAACAGCAATATGTGTCGGGTTGACAAGCACCACAGTGGCCTTGGGCACTCCATGCAACATACGCTTCAAGACCGTTTGAAGTTGAATTTGCCGGACTCGACTTTTAACCTCAGGTGAACCTATTGTATCCCTGAGCTCCTGTTTTACCTCCTGCTTTGTCATCTTCAGGTCTTGAATGTATTTCCATTTCTGATATAAGGCGTCAGCAATACCCATAGCCAACAGTGCGATGCCGATGCGTATCATCAGGCCAAGTATTATCTTTGCGATAACTGCAAGCATTTGTATTGACCAGGCCCATCGAAGAGAAGCAAGCACATCGAGCTTGCTGCGAAGATACAGCCAAACGATAAGTGAGATGAAAAACAGCTTTAGTACGGACAATAAGAGTTTCACCAGAGAACGAGCGTTTACCAGCTTCATTAACCCTGCGATCGGATTGAACTGGTCGAATTTTAATTCTAAAGCTCCCGGGGTATAATTCAGGCCGCTGACAGCAATGGTGGCTACAAAAGAACCCGCACAAAGTGCCGCGAGAATGGGGCAGATAACAAGTATCAAATCGATAGTTTTTCTACTGACGAAATCCAAAAACCCACTGCAGTCAGCAAAAATGCCATTCTCGCACGACATTCCCTGCCTAATTTGGATTATAAACCAACTCAGCAAGTTCGGTGCCAATAGGGCAATCATCGCCACCAGCACCAGAAGTGTTACAATCGATGTCAGCTCCTCACTCTGTGGCACCTGCCCTTTGCGTCTGGCTTTCGATAATCTCCTTGCTGTTGGCTGTTCCGTCCTTTCGGCAGCTTGCTCTGGCATAATCTGTCCCCGATGTTAGTAAAAGACTCAAGATTCAAGACAAACGACTTTGTTCTGTGGTCTTGAGTCTGAAGTCTGTGGTCGCTGGTCTCATAAGGGCATTAGTTTGTCCATCCAATCAGCAAATTCAGCCACAAACGTATTAATAAACGGCAAAAATATCGCCACCATTAACAATCCCAGACCTACACACATCGGCAAACTTTCAAACATAATGTTCATTTCTGGAATCATACGTGCAAAGACAGCCAATACAACCATCAACAACAAAAACGCTGCTAACATCGGTGCGGACAATTTCAAGCCGGCCATTAAAAGTGTCGAACCAGCCTTAATTATGCCACCGGCCATAATGGGTATTGTCGGGATACTTCCGACAGGAAACGTCTCGTAACTTCGCGAGATAACCAGCAAAAACAAATGATGACCATTAGCACTGAGAAATAAAAGTATAAATATCATCTCCAATAAGGCACCCAATGCTTGAGTATCCTCACCGGTTAATGGATCCAGAATTTCGGCCATAGTTAAACCCATCTGCTGTTCGATAATGCGCCCGCTGAATTTAACCGCTGCAAATACAAAAGAAGCTATTAGACCCAGAGCCAGTCCATAGGTGGCTTCGTTGGCCAGAAGCAATACTGCCTTGACGATAGAGATTTGCCCTGACTGGATATGTACAGGTATTATCAACGAAAAAAAAATCGTAACCAGAATAGTCACCGCAACCTTTATCCTCACAGGAATGCTATCCCACCCAAAAACAGGAAGTACCAAAAAAAATGCTGAAATCCTTGTCAGCACCATTACAAAACCAAGAAGTTTTCCGATTATCAACTCCATAAACATACCTAAAGTGAGCTAAAGTGCCTAAAGTAAACCACAGAAAACAGAAGTCAGAGGACAGATAACAGAATTTCTGACTTCCGACTTCCGACATCTGACCTCTGCCCCCACTTCAGTATCCGATATTCCGGATATGGCCAAAAATTTCGTTGGTAAATCTAAGTATCACATCCAGGAGCCAACCGCCACAAACCAATATAACAATACTAACAGCTAAAAGCTTAGGCACTATCGTCAAGGTCATATCGCGTATGGAAGTAACCGTCTGAAATAATGTCATCACCACACCTACAATCATACATGTCAGCAGAATCGGAGCAGCTAAAAGCAAAGCCGTCTCGAGAGTATGCCGGCCCAGGTAAATAACAAAACTACCATCCATAATAGGCACCTCTTCACGAAATTAGAAAGTGCCTAAAGCAAACTAAAGCTATCATTTTTAATCTTAGGCACTCCAAACTTTAGTAACTTTACACTTGACGTTATTTGAAACTCAGGCTAAGACTCTCGGCCAGTAACCCCCAGCCGTCAACAAGAACGAATAATATCAGCTTCAAGGGCAGCGAAATCATCATCGGCGGCAGCAGCATCATACCGGCACTCAGCAAAACACTTGCAATAACTATATCCATCAGCAGAAAAGGAATAAACAAAAGACAACCTATCTCAAATGCGGTGCGGAATTCACTGATAATAAATGCAGGAATAACTATATGCAAATCTACATCCATCGGACTTGCTGGTGGTTCTATCTTTGCCATCCGAACAAAAAGAGCCAAATCGGCTTCCCTGCTCTGCCGAAGCATAAATTCCTTGATACAATCGCCGGCTCTTGTACCGGCCGTTTGAAAATCAATCTCGTTCGCAAGATAAGGCTGGATGGCGTTCACATTAGTCTTGGAGAACGTAGGAGCCATTGTGTACAACGTCAGAAATAAAGCCAAACCCATCATCGCAATCGTAGGAGGTATGCTCTGCGTGGTCAAAGCACGCCGAATAAAAGACAAAACAATAACTATTCTCGTAAAGGAAGTCATCATCACCAAAAGGCTCGGCAGAATCGCCAGGCCGGTAAAGATAATTACAAGTTTGACAGGTGTTGACCAATCTTTGCTTTTGGTCTGGTTGGTCGTTGCCTTATCTATAACCGTCATCAAATCTGTAATGCTTGGAACACCCCCAACGTCTTGCTGGCGCAAGCCAGCGGTGGGGACAGGGGCGCTTGTCACAGAAGTACTGCCGGGCTGCACAGGTTTAACTGGCATCATATTTACATCCTGGCCCAAAGACAACCTTGCTGGTATCAAAACAACAAAAGGCAGAAAAAACATTCTGATAAGCTTGCCGGTCATATATATCCTCAATTAAACGAAATGTTTGGTCATATCCAGAATATTAAGTGCCCAAAGTTACGGAATATTTTTCTCACTTTTGTCACTTTCTAATTTCGTTATCCGTTATGGCATTAGTTAAGTCAGCTAATCTTGTAATGTTCTCATTCGTACTGCCTATAAGCAACCGTCGATTACCTATTTCGAGCAGATGCACTGCCTTACGTGGCCCGAGGTGAACTGTTTCGGCGATACGAATTTCTCTGCCGGGCAGGTTAGTAATCTTTGGCAGAAACCTTTTTGAAACGTAAATCGCCGCTGCGCCCAGAGCAACGAGGAACAAAACCGAAGCCATCATCTTAAAGAACAGCTCTCGGGTACTCAATCCATCACTTGCTCCTCTCGGAAAATTGGGGTCATTTTCAAATAAAGAAGCGGATTGGGATTTCGGTCGCACTGCCGCAAGGCATCCTTTGGACTGCGGTGACGCTGTTACAGATGAATTTCCCAATTCTGTTCCACGCCCGTTGGTCCTAAGGACTCCTTGCGGAGAAGCGTGCTTTTCAGCATCGGCAGACGATTGAGCCGAGCAAACCAACAGCACACCGCTACCCAATGCAACTGTTATAAAAAAGACAACGATTTTTTTCCTGTATCGCACCACGCTGCAAAAATACCAAATATAATTCTCAAGCACATATTTTGTAATGCATTCCAGCCAAATCCACAAATATAGCACCTTCTTGTAATTCGATATGCAAATGGCGTGCCGAAAAGCCAAAATGGGCATTAGCAGGTTGTCAGAAGGGCTTTCGATGCGGGAACTGGCGCATAATCAGAGAAAATGTCGAAAAACTTGACACGGATACAAATCAATCATCCGCTCTGAGGACTGCGATTAATATCTGCGATTGTTTGAAAACGGGGCTATCCTGTCGCACCCAATCCCCCCCCGGCCCAGCTCCCCACCAATAAACAGCCGATTTAGACCAGCCCCCAAATTCAGTGCTTATTATTTGGAAACCTGCTCCTGAAGTCAAAATACTCCTCAGATAATCCGCCACCGCCTTTGCACGCCGGGCTGAAAGTATCCACTGCTCTTGCTCAGTTGCTTCATCGCAAGTCAGGCCAAGCACATACAAAGTAATCGGCTCGGAGGTAAAAGCTTGTTGTAAATTCGAACAAAATTCTGTCAAAAATCTCTCCGCTGGCTCATTCAAAATTGCCTCGCCGGCGCCAAAGTGAATATCGGTTACTGAAAAGTTGGTTTTTGGGGCGGTTATTTGTGAGGGCATAGTCTTCATAGACCGGCTCAAGTTTTTGAAAAGCCGACGAATCTCTTCTTCCTTTGCATTTATGGTCCTGCCTTCGGGTAGCTCTCCGGGGTTAGTTATGTGATATTTAATCCCGACGTTTCCAAAACTTATTTTTTCTTTAAATCCAAATCCGCTTTTGACTGATTCAAGGAATTTCATTGCCTGGCCCTGGTCAAAGAGGGTTTTGTCCCGCATAGTGCCCATACTCATCAGCAAAACAAAAAATGTCAGCAGATTCGTTGTCATATCCGAGAACGTAATAACCCATATCGGTACCTGATATTTTTCTTCGGGTATTTTTTTGTGGCTCAATTGTATATACTCCGTTCCAGCAAAACTATCTCAAGTGTGCGTTCAGATTCCGATTTTGTAGCAGTTGCCTGGCCGTTCTCGAGGCCCTCCTTAGGTAAAAAACTTGCTGCTGACATACTGAACCATTTTTTGTCAAGGTTCTTTTTTGCAGCGAGATATTCTATCACTGCCCATGCTCGCCGTAGCCCAAGTTGTTCGTCATCCTGGTTGTCTGACCCGACTTCACTGATTACTACTCGGCTGGGCACTTCTTTCAAAAACAATGCCATAGTCGCCAGAATATTTTTGCCTGTCGAAGAAATGGCCGTTCCTCTGCCCAAGAAGATGTCTTTGGAGGGCAGCAGAAATATTTTTCTGCCGCGGAAATCAGTGGGCTGGCTTTCCACTTTCAAGTTGTCCTCCGGTCCTCTTGTCAGAGTGGGCTTCTCGCTGCCTTTTTCGTGTGCATCTAAAGGCACAATTAAAATTGGTGGCAAAAAGGTATCCTTGGGCATTTCTTTCTGCACGCCAATGAAGCTGGGGAAAATCCGACGAAAAACAGTTCCCAGGTTTGTGAGAACCCCTGTATCGAAGGATGAGAACGTTACAAGAAGCACAAAGAACGTCAGCAGCAGGTTCATACAGTCGCTGAATGTTACCATCCATATTGGTGCACTCGGCCCTTCTTCTTCTGGTTGTCTTCTATCCTGTCCCATTATATAGTGGCTTTTACTGTTTCGCGTTTATTCTGCGAGATAAACACTTGCAACTTCTCCCGGACATTGGTTGGATTATCGCCCTTGGCAATAGCACAGATACCTTCCACAACCATTTCCTTTGCTATTGTTTCTGCCTTGGAGTAAAGCCCGAGCTTGCCTGCCAGCGGTAAAAATAAAAGATTGGCTGCCAATGCGCCATAAAAGGTAGTGATTAAAGCCACCGCCATCCCAGAGCCGATTTGGTCCGGTGAGTTCAGGTTTCTGAGCATTTGAACAAGGCCGATAAGCGTGCCTATCATCCCGAAAGCAGGGGCTGCGCTGCCCATAAATTCGAGAATTTTTTTGCCGTTTGAATGACGTTCCTGAAGATACTGTATCTCCAGAGACATAAGCTCTCTGATTTCCTCTGGGCCCTGCCCATCCACCAGCATCTGCAGACCTTTGATGAGGAACACATCATTTATCCTGCTGAATTCCTGCTCCAAAGCCAATGCTCCATCACGCCTGTTGATAGCTGCATAATTAACCATTTTTTGGATTATCTCTGAAGAAGAGGGGACCTTGGTAATGATTGTTTTCTTGATTACCGAAAATACCCCTAAAAACTGCGGCAGTGAAAAATGTATGAGCGTAGCACACAGCATCCCGCCTATGGTGATTGCTACCGAAGGTATATCCCAGAATATCCGCAAACTGCCCCCTAGCAGCATAGCCCATCCAATAACCATAAAACCAAGAAGTATCCCTATTATCGTTGCAATGTCCACAGTATTAGTTTCCTTCTACAATCTTTCTTAATCTCTGGGTCAAAAATGCTGCCAGCTTGGGCTCTGTAGTAGTTAACTCAGCCAACAATTTAGCTTTGGTTCTCTCGGTCATATAGTATAGAATCTTCACGGCCTCATCAAAGCCACTGCCCTGACTATCAATCTTGTCAGGTTGCGTTTGGCTCGTACACATACTAATCAATATCTTGCCCGCACTGGACGGGTCCATTTTGTCATAGGTTGCTGCTATCAATTCCAGGTTGTTCTTCTCGGCCTGGGCAATCTCAAGCCTGCTTTTGAGCAGCTTATCACGTTCATCCTTGAGACTGGTAACGATTAAAGCAAGCTCGATTCGCAGATTATTGAGGTTTTTAACGTCCTCCTTTAAAACATCCTGGGCCGTCTGTAATCTCTGTTCCCACACCTCAAGGCTCTGGAGCTTATCGTTATACTCCTGCATTTTTTCCCTGACCTCAAAGACAAGACTCTTGAGCTGCTTTTCCGTAATAGCTTTTTCCTCACTGTCGGAAGCCGTGCCAACAGCACCAACCATACCGACCACCGGCTGGGGTAATTCCGGAACAGTCTCCATGGCGGGAAGTGTCGGCTGAGCCGATTTATCGGGAACACTTTCTGAAGGTGGCTCAGTACGCCACCCCAAGACAAACGCCCCGGCAAAACTTGCCAGGCCCGCTGCTGCTGTGATTATTATCAGTTTCTTACTCACTGGTTTTCTCCTAACAAGACTTTTGCGAAATTTCAACTCCTAATTTTACTGTGCGCTTTTCGAACAAATGAAACTGTAGCTCCCTCATCCAATTGTTTTTGCTCAAGCTTCTCTTGTTCCTTTATAAATCGCATCCTTGCTTGGGTTCGCAATTTTTCCAGGCCTTCTCTGAACCTTCTGAGTTTTAAGACTTCTGCAATCTTATCTCTTTGTTGTGATTCCAGCTCCTTTACTTTATCTTTGAGCTTCTTAATCTGCTCATCACTTGCTGCTGAAAACTTTAGAAAAAATTCTTGCCTGCCCAATCGCTTTTTAGGATTCTCCCCGGTTAAATCATTAATTATATCCTCTAACATCTTCTGCTGCATCAGCAGCTCGCCTCGCGTCTTGGCTAACCTTTCCGTCAGCTCAAGCAATTCTGCTCTGGCTTTTTGTTCTTCCTTTTTCCTTATGTCAAGGACACGCTGTAACCGCCATACAAACCGTTTCATTTAATTCCCAATTTTCAACTCTTAACACCTGACGGGCGCCCGGAACGCAATTTACCGGGCTTGGGCACCCAGCAGCTCATCCCACGAGCGGGTAATAGCAGTCAGCCGCTTGACGGTTTCATTGAAATCTGTCCTCTCTCGAACAGGCTGAATAAGGAAGTTGTTTATCCTTTCAATCAAGGCTATCGCTCCATCAATGCGCCGATTGCTGCCCGACGAAAACGCCCCGATGTTTATCAAGTCTTCGGCGTCAATATAAATAGCGTATATTTCTTTGAGCTTCTGTGCGGCAAGTCTGTGCTCTTTGCTGACCACCGCCGGCATCAATCGGCTGACACTCTGTAAAATATCCACAGCAGGATAATGGCCCCTTTCAGCCAATTTTCTCGACAGAACTATATGCCCATCGAGCAGACTCCTGGCACTATCAGCCACCGGGTCATCCAAATCATCGTTCTCCACCAGGACGGTCAAGATGCCTGTAATACTGCCGGTTTCGGCACAGCCCAAACGTTCGATAAGTCTCGGCATTATCGAAAAAACGCTCGGACAGTAGCCTTTTGTTGCTGGGGGCTCACCCGCGGCAAGACCTATCTGACGCTGGGCCTGGGCAAAACGAGTAAGCGAGTCCATCATAAACAAGACATTTTTGCCCTTGTCCCTGAAATATTCGGCAATTGTAACAGCAACGAACGCCGCCTTTACTCGCTGAATGGGGGGCGAATCCGAGGTGGCAACGACAACCACGCTGCGCGCCAATCCCTCCGCACCGAGGTCTCCCTCAAGAAATTCCCGAACCTCTCTGCCTCGCTCGCCTATCAGCGCTACGACATTAACATTTGCCTCACTCGAATTGGCAATATCGCCAAGCAGAACACTCTTGCCCACTCCGCTGCCTGAGAAAATACCTACTCGCTGCCCTTTGCCAAAGGTTAACACGCCGTCCACCGACCTGATACCCAAAGCCAAAGGACTGGTAATTTTCTTGCGGCTCAAAGGTGGGGGACTGCTTGCATCCAATGCCTTCTTATCAGCGCCTGTCAACGGCCCTTTATTATCTATAGGTTCTCCCAACCCATTCACAACTCTACCTAAAACACTTTCGCTTAGTGTAATATGGCGTGGAGTAGTGCGGGCTGTCACCGTATCGCCCGGCGATATGCCATCTATATGCTCCAACGGCAGCAGGATAAGATGGTCATTCTGGAAACCTACCACCTCAGCCAACACACGCCTACCGTCACGTATCTGGATACCGCAAAGCTCTCCTAAGCCTACTGCCGGACCGGTGGATTCAACCGTCAGGCCGGAGACCCGGACCACAAAACCCTGGCAATCCAACAAATTCACGCTGCGCAGCGCCGAGTGAAACTTCTCAAAATCAATCAAACTGTTACCAACCTTACTCGCCCTGTTATAACCAAAGGGCATCCCTTCGGGAGAAATTTTCCCTTCTTGTATCGACCCGGTAGATTCAACCGTCAGGCCAGATAGTGGCGGTTCACGAACCGACCCTGCTTCTGACGGCGTAACATTACCCTTTGCAAAATTTCTAATGGGGCTCGTAGCCATAACTCATTCTGCCTTTTTAAGTGCTTTACCAATTCTTTCCAGATGTTCGTTAATCAACGATTCGATTATTCCTTTTGGGCTCTCGAGCAGGCATTCAGCCCGCCCTATTTTCGGGTCAGAAACAAACTTAATGCCGGCTAAGGCACCGTCTGCTTCATCCTGCTGAGCCTTGCGGCATTGCGCAAAGTCTTCAGGATTCAAATGCACTACTATATCCTGGCGCGTCGGAGAATTTTTGAGTGCTTCTTCGACGATAGATTCTATTTCATAGTCCCCATCTTCGACTTTTTGCATCAAAATCTTTCTGGCGATTTCCACCGAAAGTTTGGCAATTTCTTCTTTGTGCTCGACAAATACTTTGTCGTAACACTCATTGAGCTTGGCAACGACAGCATTAAGTGCCTGGCAAGCCTGTGAGAAAGCTGCCTTCTGAGCCTCCGAATCCCGTATCAGAATTCGCTCGGCATTTGCTGCTGAATCGACTCCGCCGGTACCGGCAGAATCATTCATAATTTCAGCCGACGCAATTGGCTTTTCAAGATGGATTGTAAGTGTCTGTGACATTCTGTTACCGCCCTACAAATCTAAGCTTACCCTCTTCATTGGCTTCTCGCAGCGGACCGACAACTACTTCTCTGGCATCAAGAACTTCTTTTGCCAGCGGCTCCTGCATCAGTGAAATTTCCTCGTCAAGCACAGCCACAGCCCGCTCAGATATATTTGAGCGTATTTTTTGTACGATTTGTTCATCTGCTCCATAAAGTGCCATTGCCAATTTCCCCGGCTCGACGGAGCGCAGCGCTTCCTGCATAGACCTGTCTGCTATTGACGGAATATCTTCCCAGGTTATCATCAAACGCCTTACCATAGCGGAGGTTTCCTCGTCATGCTTGCTGAGCTCATCAAGCATTCGGTTTCGCAGGTCTTTTTCCAGACCGCTTAATACAATAGCCAGTTTTCGCAGAGTCTGCTCCGGTTTTTCCGGAAGAGCCTCTCCTTTAAAACTCTCCAGCCGTTTGCTAAACGTAAATGCGATTCGCTGCTTCACTCCGCTGCCCATGAATTCCGGATTCGTCATCCTGCACACAGCTTTAAGTCGAGCTCCTTCGCTCAAACGCGCCAGGACCTCCTGGCTTTTCTTCGGAGTCAGCTCTGACAGCACCACAGCTATCGTCTGCGGATGTTCACCTTCCAGTGCAAGAACTAATTCGTCCGTGCTGGCCAGACGAATATCCACAAACAGGTCTTTACTACCCGTAGCTTTTTTAACCCGGGATTGAATTTGCTCAGCTTTTTCTTTGTCAAGGACATTTACAAGCATTTCGTCGAAAAAAGTTTTCATATTAAATCTATAAGTTTGCTTTTTTTTAAGTGAGCTACAGAACTCATTGGCAACTTTTGCTTGCTCTTTGGCATCACCCCGCTCCGATGCGTTGATTCGCGCAAGCTCCATAGCAATCTCCTGAATCTCTTCGGCGTCAAGTCCCTTGAGCAGCTTAGTAGCAGTCGCACCATCCAGGCTCATCAACAACATCGCAGCTTTTTGTTTACCTGTTAACATCGCTGACTTAATCCCTCTTTTGAATTTTTCGCTCTAATATCCTTACGGCGATTTTTATTACCGGCAATATAGTCCTTCAATCCTGTCAAGCATTGTATTCTTTTTCTATAAATACAAGCTCACCTCTCTCGTTCATTTCGCGCAAAACCCTGACAATTTCCTCTCTGGCTTCTTCGACATCTTCCTTTTCGCAAGTTGACATAAAAGCCGCTTCCTCATCCAGCAAAACAGCCATTGGCCTGGAGATATTGGACCTTATTTTCTGAAAGAATCTATCGTCGGCCTTGACTAATGCCAGCCCTAACTTCCTTACATCAATCTGTTTCAAAGCCTCTTTCAACGAGCTGTCGGCAATTTGTGGAATATCCTCCCATACTATCATCAAGTCAGCCACCATTTCACCAGCTTGCCTGTTTTTTCTCTGTATAGCGCCAAGCAGACCATCTCGAATCTCTTTACCCAGGTTTCGCAAAACAACAGCCAATTTCCTCAAAGATAATCCGCACTGTGCCGGTAAAGGTCCACCTGCACCCCCGTTCTTGCTTTCGCAATCCACAAGATGCCTTTCGGCAGAAAGCACGGGTGTAACAATAGCCTCAAGTCGTTTGCAAACTGTTTCTGCTATCCGTGTCTTTGCTTCGGCGCTCGTAAGCCCACAACTGCTCATCCTGTTGACAACACTGAGTCGGATACCCCAGTCCAAAAAGCCAAGAATCTCCGAGTTTTTCTCCTCCGGGAGTTCCGATAAAACTACCGCAGCAGTCTGAGGGTGCTCATTCTCCAGAATTTTCGCTATCGTTTGAGACTCGGCGGAACGAATAGACATAAAAGGGTCGTCTTTGTACAGCAACTGCTGTATTCCGGTTTGAATCTGCTCTGTCTTCTCATCACCCACGGTACTCCTCAATAATTCTTTCAGGAAGCCCTTCAGGCAAAAAGCATGTTTGTCCTGCAGTGAATCACAGAACTGCCGGGCAAGTTTCAAGCTCTGCCTGTTCCTGCTGAAACCAGCGGCATCCAGATGCGCCAATTCCACCGCCAATTCCTGAACCACCTCGGCATTAACACCTTTGAGAAGCTCAGAAGCGGTTGCCATATCCAGATTCATCAACAACATTGCAGCTTTTTGTTTACCCGTCAATGCCATCTTTGTATCTCGTTTGGGCTTTTCAGGAGCTCGCAACGGATGGATACTCATCTTGTATCTCGCTGGAAGAAATTTTCTATCCGAAATTTGATATTCCCTGTTCAGCATTTGATATTCGCATCCTGTATATCGTGTCGCCTATTTTTCGCTAAACGCATCACGACTTTTAGTCCCCCTTTTCTTCGAGCCAACTGGCAAACAATTGCTTGACGTGCTCGGGGTCCTGTTCCAAAGCAGTGGCTATTTGTCTGCGCAAAACTAATGGTTCCGAGCTCCCAACTCCCCCCGGAAGAAAGCCAGCGGCCCCTTCAGCTTCGGGCAATTGGCCTGCTGCGGCAGCCGATGCCACCTTACTCTTTGCACGACGGAACATACGAAGAACAAGCAGCGCGCAAACTGCCATAATGCCTAAAGAAGCCTGGCTGACAATAGCTATATAGCGAGGCCAACTGGACGGCTCTTCTTCAACAAGTGATTCAAGCGGACGATTGAACTTAACATCAACTACTTTGATGGCGGTTGCATCCTCAAGACCGAGGGCATTTTGGATAATTGCCACCACATCAGATTCTTGCATTATCTTTGCAGCACTATTACCAGAGCCTGTATCATTAGCGTCCGATATCGACAAGTCAACAAACGCCGCTACTTTCAGAGATTTTATTTGGCCGGGCAAAATAACCTCCTGCGTTACAGTCTTGCCGATTTCGTACTCGGTAGTAATTGTTTCATCTTTCTTTGTGCTACCCTGTATAGGCGGCCCGCCCCCGGCTGATGGTGTGCCGGCCCCGGTTTCAGAACCGCTTTTAATCTCTTCTTTCGCAGCAACTCCCTTTGGCTCATACTTTTCCGTAACGGTGCTGACGCTGTTCATATCAATAATGGCACTGACCTTTACCGATGCCCGCCCAGGTCCTAAGACAGCAGCAAGCATATCCTCCACCTTGTTTGCTAAGTTCTGCTCCACCCTTTCCCTGTAATCCTGAACAGTGCTTGCCCCGCTGTCCATAGTTGGGTCAGACTCACGAGAAAGAAGATTGCCCTGGCTGTCTATCACGGTAACATTTTCGGATGTAAGCCCCTCAACACTGCCGGAGACCAAATGAGTAATTGCCGCTATATTCAAAGCGCTTAATTTATAACCCGGCCTTAGTCGAAGAACAACAGAAGCGGTGGTTTTACCGGCATCAGGCGTAAAAAGCGTTTGTTCAGGACTTACTATATGGACACGCACGTGAATGACACCGTCTATCATTTGGATGCTCTTGGCAAGCTCTTCCTGTAATGCCCGCTTGAGGTTGACGCTCTGGACGAACGGGCTGACGCCGATTTTTTCATTATCAAATATCTTGTACCCGCCCTGCTCACCTACCGGAAGACCCTCTTTTGCCATATCCAAACGAAGCTGATAAACCTGCTCTCTCGGCACATAAATACTTGTCCCGCCGTTTCGCAACTCATAAACAATGCCTTTATCACTGATTTTCTCAGTAATCTTAGCTGCCTCTTCGGGTGCAATTTCCTGGTATAGCATCCTCATATCAGGCCTTCGAGCCCAATAAGTAAGCAGAGCACCGGCAGCAACAAATGTAAGAAAAAGAGCAATAAGCAAGGCCCGCTGAACGAGACCTATTTTTCGCCAAATTGCACTTATCTTTTGGAAAAAGTTCATTAAGTCTTTTCATTCATTGATTATTGGTAATTGATGTTCGGAAAAAAACGCTAAAGATGCTCGATAATCGATTACAATGGCATATTCATAGTTTGCTTATACGCCTCAATCAGCTTATTCCTAACGCCCACAAGAAGCTTAAAACTTATATCAGCTTTAGCCACCGCTGAGATTACCGAGGTGATATCCTCATTCTTACCCGACAACAAATCCTTTATGGACATATTTGAGGACTGCTGAAGGTCATCAACCTTGGATATGTAGTTTTTCACCGCATCATCAAAGTCTGTCTTCTTGTCGTCGGCACTCTCCACTTTCGGCATACCGGAAGAATCGAGATTGGTTCTGGGCTGTACAGAGCGGGACTCCAAAAAACCTTTCATCAGGTTTGGTATCCCACCCACACCTGCATTCAAGTTAACCATATCCTATTCCCTAACTTATCGAAGTAATTCGAGTGTGTTTTCCACCATCTGCTGGTAACGCTTCAAGACCGCTACGTTGGCTTGATACATCCGTGTTGCAATATTCAAATTCATCATCTCAAGAGGTAAACTTACATTGGGCATTGCAACATATCCCTCCTCATCTGCCTGAGGATTGCTGGGGTCGAAAACCCTGAGAAAATCACTCATATCCGGAATTATTTTGTCCAGCTTAACACCGCCCAAATCGCCTTCTGATTTGAAGGCTGCTTCGAGCCTGCGATAAGGCTCACCCTTGCCGGCATCACTTGTACGGGCGTTCGCAACATTCGACGAAATCACTTGCATATATTTGCCCTGCGCCTGCAAGCCCGAAATCGCTATATCAATAGGACCGAAAAGATTGTCAACTTCCATTTGCTCTGTCCCCTTTTCAATTGTTTTCAAGCCGTGGCACGGGCTTCCAGTCCCCCGTCAGCGAAGCTGCCGGGTCCTCCGAAAGTCCGGCATTTCTGCCGGATTCGCAAGAAGTCCCTCGGACTTTGGACTATGGGGTGAAAACACGGCCAAGATGGCGTACCACAGCAACCAATCCGGCAATTCAGCCGGACTACCGTTCACCTACGTTTATTGCCAATTCAATCCCCTTGTACTTCTTATCGAGCAGACGAATATATGTCTTGTAGCGAAGACTGTTTTTAATCAACGCTCCCACCTCGTTTTCCAAACTAACGTCGTTGCCGTTTGACTTTACCGGTGTCTGTCTGGGTCGATAAATCTGCGGCTCAAGCTTACTAAGGTCAACTGAGCCGGATGAATCCAGTAATTTGGCAAGTAACTCTTCAAACTTGACATCAATCCTGCGGTATCCCGGAGTTTCAATATTAGCGACATTATTGGCGATTGCCTTCTGGCGAAGGCCTTCAGCCCTTATACCGGCTTCGATAAGAGCTATTATGCTGTCTGTTTTGGACATCTGAAGTTTCCCAATATCTATGGATTCCCGTAAAGCGGGGTCTCTGCACAAACCTTGTCTGTCAAGACACATAAGCAAGAATCGTGCCAAACGCTGAAAACCATTCATTTTCAGCATATTAACCCCCATCTTGTATGAAAAACCACTTTAAGTCCGAATAATCGCTTATCGAGAGGCAGCAGTAATGTCAGGATTTTATACAATGGCGTCCTTTTTTACATGCTCCCACCTCTCGCAAAGCCCTCGAACCTGCTTATCCTCAACCCATACCGGAAATTCTTTCCTGCACCAGGAAAATCTCTCCACCAGCACCCCTAACAGCAGGGTATTATTGTTTAACCGCCATCTTTTCAATATTCATAAGCTCAACATTAGCAAGCGGTTATCATTTATAACGGGTCGCTCTACAAATACTGGCACAACAGTTGCTGCTATAATGCCGGCATTAGGGGTTATGGTGTATGTACACGAACTTGTTGACAATTGATAATACGTTGTTCACGGTAACACCAATCGCGGCTCCTCCTGCATCCAAACCTAATACACTCACAAACACGACGCAGTTTTCTTCTGTGGCAGATGATATTGCACCACCTTCTCACATTCCCGGATTAACAAGGACCGATAATAAGCCTTTTATCACCCAAAATGAATCTATAAACACGTCTAAACAAGATTTTAGACATACGCTTCGTAAAACAACAGCAACTGAAGTGTCACAGCAAGACCAGAATAACACAAAACCAAAAGAGCAAGACCCTGCCTCTCACACGACCGTCCAGCCGGATATAGTACAGAGTTGGTTGGCACAATATCGTCAAACGGTCCAAAAAGGCAAAGAAGGTATCCCCACAATTACCAATATCAAGCCAAAAGCCGGCTATGAACTCGCCCAACTGCTCACCAACTTAAAAGCTGACAAATCCCCTCCTGTTACCGGAAATGCAGCCAAATCAGCCGAAATTAAACTTCTTTTAACTACAGACAAAGGTCAACTTGGACTTAAAACCGTTCTGCCAGAGACATCTAATGGCCAAATTGGACTTAAAACCATTCTGCCGGAAACATCCGAGGGCCAACTTGGCTCCAAAACTGTTTTATCTAACATACCCGAAGGTATTGCCGATACCCAGCATAGACAAGGCAAAAATAACGACAATATACCAATATCAAATAGCACTGTCGCAACCACAAAATCTCTAACCAACGGGGAAAACACAAAAAAACTGATGACCGACTCTCAGGTTGATGCTGATGGCAAAACAACGACGACTGACGAAAAAACAACTCAAGTGGACAGCTCAGTTGTCGCCGGCAGCCCCAAAAGCCCTGTATTGAGCGGCACAAAACCGGGAACCAATACTCTTACTGACGATGACAGCAAAACGCCCAAGGAAAAAACAACCATAAAAGATAAGTCAGCCATCCCCGGCAATCCAAAAACGACGGCCCTGAATAGCAACCTCCCACCAGTTCAGGCCAAATTCATCGAACCCCTATCTGAGGCTGCCGGGACTATTTCGGAAAAATCTGCACAGATTGCTGCGAAACCATCAGACAGCAAAGCAGCCACCGCCGAAATAGTCTCAGAATCATCAAGTAACCGCGGCAAAGAATCCCCACGCGCCGGGAACAAACTCTCAGATAGCACAACTGTCCAAGAGTTAAAAGTAACAGAGATTCAAGCATCCATCGGCCAAACAAAAAACCGCGGCAGTTCGACCTCCAATGACAGCCCTTGTCTATACAGAGAAGACCTCAAACGAATACTTTTGCACAACAACGCACAAACTCCCGTTACAGAGCAATCCCACAATTCAGTAGCTGGTGCAATCCGGCAAACTGCCGGACTGCCGGGACAAAATTCGCACAGCAGTGTCTTTGCCGATATTGGCAAACAGATTCTTGAATCTATTCACAGGTCTTTATCACAAGAAGGGCAGGACCAGCAGATTACAATTCGCCTTAATCCACCGGAACTGGGAAAGGTTTTCATAAAATTCAACGAGCAGGACTCCCAAATAATAGGCCTATTAGAAGTCAGCAAGCCCCAAACCAGAATAGAGATACAGCAGGCACTGCCACAGATAATCCAAAACCTTCAGGATTCGGGCATTCATATAAAACGGCTTGAAGTTGTGCTCTCCGAAGGTGAACAAGCAGGGCAAGAAGCTCTTAAAGACCAATATCTGCAAAACGGCTGGACCCAGCAACAGGACTCAACAAATTCATATACAGAGTTAAATAATCCCGGTATCAACAGGATTAATGAATGGTTAATAAACAATCATAGCTACGAGAACATTTCCGAATTACAGGGGGCACTCATTACCGATAGCTCTATAAATATGCTGGCATAGATATACTGAAGATAAATCCCGAAACCGACAATTTGTAGATGGTTAATTGTTGAGTAGTTAATTGGTTAACAGGAAAACGCCTATTCTACTCACTACTCACCAGCCTGCAATTTTGTCAGTTTTGCTAATTTTCAAAAACTCGGAGGCCATACACAGATGCCAACAGTTGCCGAAACTATGGAAAACGCAGTGCAACACCACAAAGACGGACATCTTCGGCAGGCTGAGCAGTTGTACCAACTGGTTCTGCAAAACGACCCTAATAATTCTGTCGCACTGCATTCATTAGGAGTAATAGCTCATCAGAGAGGAAACCACAATACGGCTGTTGAGCTAATCGGCAAAGCGATTGAAAATAATCCCCAAATACCACAATTTCACAACACCCTTGGGCTTGTCTTCGAGGCCCTCGGAAAATTTGAAGAAGCAGTCACCGCCTATCAAAAGGCAGTATCTATCAAGCCTGATTATGCCGAGGCTTATCACAATATGGCAATCGCCCTGCAATCCCAGGGTAAATATTCTGCTGCGCTCGAAAAATGCAAACAGGCGGTATCACTAAAGCCGGATTACGCCGAGGCATACAATACAATAGGCTTCTGCCTGGAAAAACAAAAGCAGTACGCAGAGGCAGTTGAAAATTACAAGAAGGCTATACAATTCAAACCGGATTTTGTTGAGGCATACAATCATTTGGGAGTCGTTCTAAATGCACAGGGGCGCTCGGTCGAGGCGATTGAAAATTACAAACAGGCGCTTCGGCTCGACCCTGACTATGCGGAGGTTTACAACAACCTGGGTATTGCCCTGAAGGAACACGAGCAATTCGCCGAAGCTATCGCAAACTTCGAGCAGGCGATACGGCTTGAACCGGACTTCGCCGAGGCATACTACAATTTAGCTAATAGTCTGCGGGACGAAGCTCGAAGTGCTGAGGCGATTGAAAATTACAGACAAGCAGTACACTTCAAACCGGATTTTGCTGAGGCGTACAACCATCTGGCGGGCGTTCTGAATGCCAAGGGCGAATATGCCGAAGTGATAGAAAATGATAAGGCGATTGAAAATTACAGGCGGGCACTGCAAATCAAGCCGAACTTCGCTGAGGCACACTGGAACCTGTCGCTTGCGCTGCTTCGAGCAGGAAGGTTCACCGAGGGCTGGAAAGAGTACGAATGGCGACTAAATCCCGATTTGAAGATGCCCGCATGTCCTCACAGCTACGAGATACCACAGTGGGACGGTTCGTGCTTCACGGGCAAGAGGCTTCTTGTTCATTGTGAGCAGGGATTGGGCGACGCCATACATTTTGTGCGATATTTACCTATGGTCAAAGCCCGAGGCGGAACGGTGATACTCGAGATAAGGAAACCACTATACAAACTTTTACAGGGCTTTCCGGGAGTTGACGAGTTAGTCGAGGCATCGCTCGATAACAAGCCAGCCGTGAAGTTCGATTATTATGTCTCCCTTATGGACCTGCCCAAGATATTTGCAACCACGCTGGCAACGATTCCCGCCGAGGTTCCATATATTCACGCCTGTCCGACAAAGGCAGAGTATTGGCGAAAGAAGCTCGCAGGTGCGGACTTCAAGGTTGGTGTTGTTTGGGCGGGGTCTCCAACGCATGGCAACGACCGTTACCGTTCCTGTACGTTAAAGCACTTTGCACCGTTGACAGAGGTTGACGGCGTGCGGTTATACGGATTACAGAAAGGCGAAGCGGCTGCACAGGCCAGAGAAGAGGCCGATGAAATGGCAATAACAAATCTTGGAACCGAGTTTGAAGACTTCACGGACACAGCCGCAGCGATTGAGAATCTGGACCTGGTTATTTCGGTAGATACTTCCGTGCTCCACTTAGCCGGAGCGATGGGTAAGCCGGTCTGGGCTCTTCTGCCTTTTTCACCTGACTGGCGATGGATGCTGGACCGCCAGGACAGTCCCTGGTACCCAACTATGAAACTTTTTCGGCAGAAAAAATGGGGCCAGTGGGAGCCTGTATTTCAAAGCGTTGCCGAAGAACTACGAACAATGGCAGCAAAGCATAAAATTGGAAGTCACAGGCTTAATTATGGACAAGAAATTTTGATTCCAGCTATAATCCCATATTACAAGAATAAAAATCAGCTTGAAAAATGCAAAGCTGCTTTGAAGAAGCAAACAGTTGAAGTAGAAATATTTATTAGAGACAACAGCAACGACAATATCTATTTTACCGCAGCAGTAAACGAAGGCATAAAAAAGTATTTAAGCCAACCCTGCGAATATATCCTTGTACTAAATCAAGATATGTATTTGCAGCCTTCCGCCGTGGAAACAATGACAGCATTTATGAATTCGCATCCCGAATGTGGTATTGGTACTCCGCTGCACTTATATGTTGAGGACCCTGATTATGTGATTTTTGCCGGCAGCTATGAGGCCTTTCCTTTTGGAAAACACCAGCATGGTCGGTTATCAGAATTCACCGAAGATGCACAAATTCCTTGGTGCAACGGGGCTTGTATGATACTCAGGAAAGAAATGATTCAGGAAATCGGCCTCCTGGACGAGAATTTCGTTTTTATAGGCAGTGACAGCGATTATTGTTTTACCGCCAGGTCAAGAGGTTGGCAGGTATGGAGAATAGCCGGCGCCAGAGGCATCCATGAATATGGAACTTCCGGAATATCAGCGGATGTGAACATCGAAATCCAGAAAATAAAAGATATGACCTACTTCGGCAAAAAATGGCTGACCGGAGAGTTATACAAGGAAATGGCATACGAAGGGCAATACTATACTCCTGAAATAATCGCCCGATTTATGAACCAATTAAGAGATGCCCAAAGCCGGTTAGAAAGCTATGACTATGCAGAGGCTCAGAGGCCTTAATAAAAATTTTAGTTTGTAATGTAACTATAAACCTGATTTAAACTTCGACCTTTCTGCTTTCCAACTTGCGACTTGTCCAACTTATGTCTTTATGGCGATGCCGAATCACCGACTTTCATCCGAGTTTACTAATGAAGTAAGTTCTTTAGCAACCCTTGAAATAACCGGTTTCCACTCTCCCCTCTCGGCCTGCCGAAACAAGCGCATAGTGGGATACCAGCGAGTCCTGTCACCCTCAAGGCCCCACCTCCAGTCCGGCGTGGTGGATAACATAGTCCACACCTCAACGCCAAGAGCTCCGGCGAAGTGAACTGTTGAATTGTCCACAGAAATTACCAGGTCCATTGCGGCCACCTGAGCGGCAAAACTTTCTAAGTCCCTAAGAGGATTAATCCTCTCATCTTTCAAAATCTCCACACCGAACCGCTCATTAGCTGCCTGCAATTGTCTTGAACACTCGCCATATTGCAGATTCACAAATCGCACTCCCCCGACCTTCAATATGGGGCCCCAGCACTCCAACCCGATAGACCTCTTCGGCCCTTCCTGGCTGTTCCCGCTTCTGAAGCTTATCCCCACCAGCACAGGATCTCCACCAACTTTGTACTCACTACGAAATCGGTCGCGCTGCTTTTCGTCCGGGACCATAAAGGGATTCTGAAAGGGCATGGAACTCGGTAACAATCCCAGCGCACGCGGGATAGAAGCCATCGGGATTTGATGAGTAATTGACGTATCTTTGAGCAAAGGCGACGGAGGGTCGGTCCGTTCAACAAAAACAATTCCGGGAAAACTTCTCTGAAGAAGCGGCACCAAACGCCGGTCACATTCAACAATCACCTGAATACCACGCGATAGTATATGTCGAATGAGCCCCGAAAACTGCACCTCATCCCCGATGCCCTGTTCAGCCCATACGAGAAGTTTTGTCACACCTTCCACAGAACCATTCCACCACTGCTGGGGGAATGGACGCAGAGGTGTGGAAAAACCGATATGTCTCCAGCGCCATTCGTATTCCTCCCATCCCTGCTCGAATTGAGCAGTCAGCAGCAGGACAAGTGAACGGTTGTGATGAGCCTCTGCACACTCAGGGTCAATAGCAATCGCCTTTTCAAAAGCGGTGTTTGCATCGGAGAATCGGCCCAGTTCCATCAACGCGGTACCAAGATTGTTGTGAGCTTCCACGAAGGATGGCCGCATAGCTATAGCCTTTTCGCTTGCACTGACAGCCTCTTCAAAGCGTCCCTGCCGATTAAAAAGAATACCCAGATTATCACGGATTTCGGCTGAATCAGGGACCAGGCTTACCGCCCTTTGCAGATGCTTAACCGCCTCTTTCAATCTACCTTGAGCAGTTAGCAACATACCAAGATTGCTTAGAGCCTCGGCATATTCAGGGTCAATGTTTAGTGCTTTCTCGTATAATGCCATCGCGTTTCCCAGCTCTCCCTTTTTCTTCATCGCCAGCCCGAGATTATTGTATGCCTCCTTGAAATCGTCTTTCAAGCGGATTGCCTGCCTGCAGGCGGTTATTGCCTTATCCAGGTAACCCAGCTTCATCAGTACAATACCAAGGTTATTGTAAGCTTTTGCAAAATCCGGACGAATTTGAATCGCCTTGTTGAACTCCGAAACAGCCTCGTGAAACTTTCCCAGTTGATGCAGCGCTATTCCCAGGTTGTTATGAATGTGGGCATACCCGGGTGCTTGCCCGATGGCCTCCTGCAGAAGCTGTGCCGCTTCGGTGTATTGGCCTTTTCGACTAAGAAGAGCGGCAAGCAACTGCATCGCATCGACTTGGCGGGGAACTTTCTGAAGAACCAACTGGCAGAGTTGTTCGACCTCCAACAAACGTCCGATGTCATAATAGGAAAATGCCAGGTCCAGAGCTTGCTCAACGGTCAATTCGGATAAAAAACTGCCTGAAAGAGTTTCTCTGCTATCCCCGTCGCTTTTTCTGACGGGGGCATTATTTTCATTCTCTCTGTTGTTGTTCGGTAACAACGGCAGTCTCCCATTTGCGACATGCGGTCTCGACAGACCTTAAAAACCTTTTTTTATTGCCAAAACTATACTCCATTACCAAACTTCAGACAAGAATTATCCTTATATCACCAAGACATTTATAGATTAAGAAAATTTCCTAAGATTATAAGTATTTCCCGAATAGCCATAGCAACAATCCTCAAGTTTCAGTCTGGATTGCCCGATAATTCAACAAATTTTCCCAATTTTTTTGCCATTTTTAACAGCCTGCTTGCGGTATCAGCCCCGATTTCATCCGGATTACCGGTCCAATGATTTTGCCGATATTTCCATCAAAGAAATCCCTCAAGTCTCATCTATTTTGGTCGATAATGGGCATTGGAACTAAATTCTTTTGGCGTGCTCGTTGCACGTGCTAATTAATTGTCGGCGGGCTTTTGATAGGGCCAAAAATTATTCGGTACTTTATTAAGGAGTCAAAAATATGTTAGCAATTAAGAACAACCTTATGGCAGTAAACGCTGCTCGGCACTTAGGCACGAGCTACGATGCCCTGGCCAGATCGGTTGAAAGGCTGTCGTCAGGCTTGCGCATCAACAGTGCAAGGGACGACGCAGCCGGCTTGGCTGTCCGCGAATTGATGCGAGCCGAAATCGCTGTTATCCAGCAGGCTGGCCGTAATGCTCTGGACGGCATCAGTATGCTGCAGACAATGGAAGGTGCTCTGGCTACAATAGATGATAAATTAGTGCGTATGCAGCAGTTGGCCGAGCAGGCGGCTACGGGCTCGTACTCTTCTGCACAGAGAACAATTATGGAGAACGAGTTCAAAGAAATGCGCGAAGAAATCGACCGTGTCGCCGTAGCAACCAAGTTCAACAGCATCAAGATGCTCGACAACTCCGCTTCCGTGTCAATCCAGGTTGGCAAAACTTCAACCGACAATATTGCCCTGACTGGCGTGAATATGACCAGTGCATCGGGTGGTCTTAATATCACAGGTTTGACCATTGCCGGCGTAACCAGCGCCATGGACGCATTGATAACTCTGGACAGCGCAATCACCACCAAAGATAACGCTCGTGCCCAGTTCGGTTACAAGATGAACCGTCTGGAAGGTACCATATCGGTGCTTAACATTCAGGCCGAGAACCTCCAGGCAGCCGAGTCTCGCGTTTCGGATGTCGATGTGGCGACCGAAATGGCAGAGTTGACAAGGAACCAGGTGCTGGCACAGGCCGGTATCTCAATGCTGGCACAGGCCAACTCAATGCCTACGATGGCACTGACATTACTAAGATAAAAAGAGCAAGCATTCGAGTGCTGAATAACATTATAGGGAGATGACCGGGGAAAACCCCCGGCCATCTCCTATTTGCCTATAAGTTAAATAAGATAGCGCCTAAAAAATATCGTGGTGCATCGTGTGTTAAGCAGCTCAAGATACGATATAAAGGAGCGATACTATGAACGGAATCGCAGCATACTTGGATAATACAGTTACAACGCAAAGCAAAGGCCGTCTCATTGTTATGCTATACGATGGTGCAATCAAGTTTATGAGACTGGCAATTAAAGAACTTGAGGCGAATAACTACGAGGCAAAGGGCCGCTATATAAACAAAGCTCGGGACATAATCAATGAGCTCAATGTAGTTCTGGATATGGACGCCGGCGGCGAAATAGCCGCCAACCTTCGTAAGCTCTATTGCTTTATGAGCAGACGCCTCTCTGAGGCCAATACAAAACGTGACCCACAAATGATTCGTGACGTTATCAAACTAATGGAAGAATTAAACCAAAGCTGGAAGGCTATCGCCGGATAACCAATTATGTGTTTGTTCTCATAAATAAAACTATTATACAGGGAAAAATTCCTTAAAAATGATTTTTAGCACCCTTAAAATAGACTTGGTGAAAAAGAGGCTGTGCGATGCTTGAAGCAAAAGACATTATGACCAAGGACGTAATTTGCATAAAAAAGGACATCCCTGTAATTGAAGCCATACGGATTATGTCAACAAACAATATTACCGGTGTCCCTGTGGTCGAAGATGATATGACTCTGGTAGGGATACTTTCGGAACAAGATGTGCTAAGATTATTCCACACCTATGAAGATGAAAAAGACCGCACAGTAAATGATTTTATGACACAACCTGCTATCCACTTTGAAGAGAATGAACCTTTGCTCGATGTTTGCTACTGTTTGAGGGACAACTCTATCAGAAGAGTCCCGGTTACATCAAATGGCAAAGTGGTAGGTGTTATCAGCAGGTCAGATATTCTTCAATGTATTCTCCAACTTTGGGAAAAAGATGCTGTACCGGTCGGCAGTAAACATTGACCTTCTCAGGCGTTTATCAAGCTATTAACCCTCTGAACTGCTATATAAATCCCTCAAATTCCCAAGCTCGGCAACAGGCCAAACCCGTCAAAGACTTTTACCTTCTGTCCACGTTAGAGACTTCTTTTACTTCGGTTCTCTAACGGTGCCAACGACCGAAATTCCTGTATCTGACTACTTCATTCCGGTATAATAATTGCCATTAGCTTGACGAAGCCACTAAGCCAACACCGTTAGAGACTTTTTCCTTCCGGTCTCTAAAGGGACTAAAAGACCTTTTCTTATTATAGATTTTATGATTTAGGAGATTTAACAATGAGCAGATTGTTATTCAGCAGGATTATAATATTTATTTTGCCGATTCTATTAGTATCATGCACACTCACTACAAAACAGTCCGAGCCCTGGCGAGGTGTCCACCTCATTATAACAACTCAAGACAAAACCGAGCAGCTAACCCAAGTTGCAGGCGAGCTGGCAGATGCTGGTATTAACGTAATCGTAGCGGAAATCAATTACGGATATGAATATCAATCACATCCAGAGTTACAATCAGACAATCCAAGCAAAAAAGAGCAAATAAAAAAGCTGGTTGCCGAATGCAGAAAACATCATATTCGACTTATCCCACAATTTCAGTGTTTAGGCCATCAGTCGTGGGGAGAACGCACTTTCCCTTTATTAGTCAAGTATCCTCAATTTGATGAAACGCCCGGCCAATATATTAACAATAAAGATATTTATTGCCGAAGCTGGTGTCCGCTTCATCCGGAAGTTAATCTGATAATATTTAATCTTATGGACGAGCTGGTTGATGCTTTCGAAGCTGATGCTTTTCATGTCGGAATGGACGAAGTTTTTCTTATAGGTCATGACACATGTCCACGTTGTAAGGGTAAAGATAAAGCCCAGCTTTTCGCTAAGGCTGTTAATGACTATTACAAGCACCTGGTTAAAAAACATAAGCTTGATATGCTTATGTGGGGCGACCGTTTGATTGACGCCGGCAAAATAGATTACGGTAAGTGGGAAGCCAGTGCTAATGGTACTGCCGGTGCGATTAACCTGATTCCCAAGGATATAATAATTTGCGATTGGCACTACGAGCCCCGGGACACCTACGAATCGATACCTATGTTTCTGGAAAAGGGTTTTCGGGTATGGCCGGCCGGCTGGCGTAAATTAGAAGCCACAAAGGCGCTGATTGAATATTCCCAAAGTTTGAACAACGGTAAGATGCTCGGACATTTAAATACGACGTGGGGAACTGTTCCCATAGAAAAAATGGCTACATTTGAGCCGATACTTTATGCTACAAATCGCTTTAGATAACTATCCCGGAAACATATTTCAAACATAATCTGTCTTTTTAGGTGGCAGCCAGGTAAAAACCATAAAAAAAGTTGCTTAAACAAGATAAATCGACTAATATAATGATGAACCCGCTGGATTTTGCGATGGTGACTGAGAACCAGTTGCAGACGGTGGAGTAAGATTGGCCGTGCTAAGCGGGGTGTTAGCGGTACCCTGTACTCGCAATCCGCTACAGCGAGGCTGAACTCTTTTCCGAGGATTGATTGAGTTGAGTCACTACTGCCATAAGCGACGTTGACAGTCGGGTCCCATGCAAACGAACGGCGTGAACCTGGTCAGGCCGGGAACGGAGCAGCCATAAGCGTTAGTTTGTTGTGCTGTGGACTAACCCGGCTCGAGTTGGCTGTGACAGCAAACTCAGCAAGGTCGATACGAAGAAAAGTGCACGGCCATTTTTAGTCAGCAATTTCCGGACTAAATTTACGGCTTCAAATGTGCCATCGACAGCATTGAAAAATAGTGCCAGAGCGATTCCTTTCAATGCTCCTTGAATTGTGCCATCCAGGGCGCCTCGGTTTCCCAGTGAGGTGATGGGGCATTTATATCAAAGTTCCTGCCCCATTTGACATGCCACAATTCCTTCAGCCAAACCTTCCTGGCCGAATAGTCTAAAAAGATGCCGTTTATCCCCTGTTGATGTCGGTTAATACAGAACCGATTCATAGAATTCGTGTGAGGGTCGAACCGTTCACCTTCATAGCTTGGGGGCGTATCGTCATTCTCCGGCCCGCCGCACCAGAACCAGCAGTCAAGGAACAACGGAATGTTACCGCTGCCCTTCACATTGACTGTTCCCCAGTAGAATTTGGCGGGCTGGTCGTAAAGCGGGTCTTCTCCGGCCACATAAACCCAGTGATTGATTCCATAGCTGCCCCACGTACCGGCTGGCTCGTACCTACCGGCCGGCCGGGAGCTGGTTACGCCTATCTTGCCCCAGGACGTAAACGCGTCGCCACCTACTCCAAGCGTACCGGTGCCACCGGGCGGGTAAACCGGGTTCGCTATTTTTGTCGCCGTTGGGCAGCAGCGAATTTTATCATTCCGATAATAGTAGTCGTACAGAACATTTATCCAACGCCCTGAAACGCTTGTGCGTCTGGGAAAGAAGCCATTATTGTCATCTGTGTACATTGCAAAGATAGAACCCCATTGTTTGAGATTAGATTGACAAATGACCACTTTTGCCTGTTTCCTTACCCGCTGCAGTGCCGGCATCAATATCGCCATCAATAATGCAATAATGGCAATTACCACCAAAAGTTCTATTAATGTAAACGCTTTTCGCTTTTCCATAATGACGACGCAATTGCTTAATTAGCAGAGTTGCAAATCAAAAAAATTTTACAATTCTTAATGCAAAAAATCAAGGGAAATATCCCAATTTTTGAACCTGTTTGTTGATAAAAGATTTTTACATAAATAAGCCAGTTATTCGATATTTTCTACCTGAGGTAAAGCGCAGAAGTGGATTCCAATGTGACTCTATCCCTTTGAATTAATAAGACCAGAGCAGGCTCGTTTAAACTCCCACTACTTGTATTTGTTTGCTAAGTCATTCACGCTGGATTTTCTTCACACCATTGCCTGGCATTCTGGAACAGTTTTAACCATGGTGAAGCCTTGAGGCCGGACCAATGAGGCGGCCAGAAAGGCCACTGCCAAATTTGAAACAGCCTCTCAGGATGGGGCATAAGAGCCAAGTGTCTTCCATCAGGTGAACATATCCCGGTTACACCCAATTTTGAACCATTCGGATTAAGTGGATATTGTTCTGTCTGTTTACCATCGTCGTCAACGAAGCGTACTGGTGCAAGTTCTTGCTCCGAATTCACAGCCAGATTAAATATCTCCTGGTCGGGCCACAAGCACTTGCCTTCCGCATGGGCTACCCATATTCCGAGCACAGAGCCTTCCATCTCTCTAAGGAAGATAGATGGGCTCGGGTATATTCTTACGGTTACGAATCTTGATTCGAATATACCTGATTCGTTCCTTACAAAACGGGGCTGCCTCTTAATATCTATCCCCCGCCAGGGAATCCATCCCAATAACGCCATAACTTGGCATCCATTGCAAACGCCGAGAGAGAAAGTGTCAAGCCGTTCAATGAAATCTTTGAATTCATCACGTATTTTATCATTGAACAAAATAACACCAGCCCATCCCTTACCAGCGTCTAAGACATCGGCGAAGCTAAAACCGCCTGAAAAGGCGACCCCGCGGAAATCTTTAAGGCGAACTGTTCCATTAGCAATATCAGCCATAGTAACATCCCACGGTTCAAAACCAGCAGCAAAAAACGCCCCCGCCATCTCACGGGCACCATTGGTGCCTACCTCACGCAGAATCGCCACTTTGGGCTTGTTCTTAGCTACCATTTTTTCGTTCGGTGTCGGGACCGGCTCGAATAAAAGCTCATAATGAGGTCCTTTGCGGTCAAAGCTCGCTTTCCGTTCAGCCTCCACGCAGGCAGGATTGGCCTGAAGCTTATCCAGCTCATACGATGTTTGCTGCCAGATGCCCCGGAGCTCCCTCATATCAGCTTTAAGAACTGCTTGCTTTATGTATTTGATGCTAATCCTGGGTCTTTTCGTCGTTTGGCCCAATAAAGCAGTATTTTTATCATAATCAAAGCCATGTGTATGCAGTATCTTGTCCATACGTTTAAAATTCGCAGGGAGCGTCTCAAATACCAGACCAAGCTCCTCGGCGAAAAGAGATGCAAGAGCATCGTGTCGTCCGAAAATATCGTTATTATTAAGGTTGATATCCAGGCCGCAGTTGCCGGCGAATGCCATCTCCAATAGACAGGTAATTAGGCCGCCCTCTGAAACATCATGACCGGACAGTATCAGACCCTCTCTAATCAATTCCTGAACCGCCCCGAAAGCTTCTCGAAGAAGTTCTGGATTATCCACATCCGGTGCTTCATCGCCTATTTGCTCATAAACCTGGGCAAGAGCAGAACCTCCAAGTCTCCTTTTACCGCCGGAAAGGTCAAGCATAATAAGCACGCTTTTGCCGGGCATTTTAATATCAGGTGTAACAACCTTAGTAATATCGGGACACGGCGCAAAGCTTATCATCTGTACCGAGCCTGGCGATTTTATCGGGCGTTTTTTACCTTCCAGCGTTGTCCAGGCTGTCATTGAAACAGAGTCCTTGCCAACCGGTATCCTGAGTCCCAGCTCTTTGCACAGTTCCGTTGCCGCTTCAACAGCTTGATAAAGACGTGCATCTTCACCTGGTTGTTTGCATGGCCACTGCCAGGTAGCAGAGAAATTGACCGAGTTAAAATCTTCGATAAGAGCCCATACGAGATTGGTCAAGGATTCTCCCAAACTCATCCTTCCACCGGCTTTTGTATTGACAAGGCCTTTAACAGGCTGCTCACCAATGGCTGCTGCAATGCCTGTAATCCCAAAGAAGCTTCTGGCGGTTACAGCACAGTCTGCCATAGTAAGTTGCAGCGGTCCCACTGTTTGTTGTTGTACACTTAGGCCTCCTACGGAGCGGTCCACCTTACGGGTCAGAAAGTGCTTGGAGCCAACTTTGAGCAGGCGAAGCACCCTTTCAAGTGCATCCAGAACTTCTAAACCTTCCGGCAATCTCAGCGGACTGAGCTGACGAGGTATGCTCTGACATTCTATTGTCATCTCAGGCAGGTTCGCCAGGAGAAATTCCATATCCACGTCAATAGGAACCCGCTGTTCTCTTGGTGCAGCCTTAGGTGCATCTTTATCGGTAAGCACTAATTTACCATCCCCCGTAACCTCCCCTACTACATACATCGGACATCGGTTCCTTTTACAGGTCTGTTCAAGAATCGGCAGACCCTTCCTTGTAACAATCATTACCATGCTTTCCTGGGATTCATTACACCAAAAAACAAGGACGCTCATAGTTTTGTCGCCGCAAGGGATATTTCGCAGCTCATATTTGGCACCGTGGGGGTGTACAATCTCCGGCAGTGCCACACATTCGCCGCCTGCTCCAAGGTCCGTGATGCTGATAATGGGAGACTTATCGCCAAGCTCGGCACAGGCCCGTATTACAGACTCGTTACGGTTTTCCATTTCAGGATTTGCACGCTGAACCGAATCAAAATCCAGGTCTGCCTCCTGACCACCCGCATCCTTGCTTGAGCCGGAACCTCCGCCAAGACCAATTGGGTACCTGTCACCGCCAATCTGCACTACTAAGTAGCCTTTGCGAAGCTCCTTTTTACGGGCATGAGCTTCATTAATCAGGCCCCAGTTTCCAGCCACCATACAGGTCTTTCTCCATCCATAGTGCTCACCGCCGCACATCAGCTCGAACGATGTGCAGGACCCCGTGGTCAGAGGGACACCAAACTTATTGCCGTAGTCACTCGCCCCATTTGAGGCCTCTATTATAATTTCCAGCGGCGTCTGGAAGCGTGATGGGTGAGGCGCGTACTCTTTTTCCCAGGGCAAATCATAACCACTGATAAAAAGATTGGCCACATTATAAATGGCAAGAGCTCCCAAAACAGTTCCTCCGCAACCAACACCCTGTATGTCACGTATGTTTCCACCCAAACCTGTGCCTGCACCTGGGTCGGCACTGATAGTTGTAGGGTGGTTATGTGTCTCAACCTTAAAGGCATCACATATCATTACGGTTCTCGTAGTGAAAGCAGACGGCTCTATAGAATTTGATGGAAGGAAAATATTTATGGGCTTACTTGATGTTACCGCAGCATTATCCTCATAAGCAACAATAACATTGCCCTGATTAGCTTCGGTGGTCGACTTTATCATGTCAAATAGGCTGTGCTCCATTCGCCTATTATCAATTATAAATGTGCCTTTGAATAAGTGATGCCGACAGTGCTCGGAGTTGAGTTGGCCGAACATAAACAGTTCAACGTCAGTCGGATTCCGGCCTAATTTCTGGTAATACTCAAGTATGTACAGCATCATCTGTTTATCCAGTGCCAGACCTAATTTTTCATTTGCCTCCTTTAGCACATCAGTGCCTCTTTCGAGCAGTGGAATAAGCCGGACCGGCTCCGGTTTGACCAGGCAAACCCCTGGTTTGACTGGCTCGAAGCTAACCGGTGGTCCTAAATATGGCTGCTCAGTCATCCTGTCATGAACAGATGAGTATATTTTCTTCCTCTGCTGCGGCGAAAGGTCAGAGTGGTCTTTCAAACAGATACAAAAACAGAGGGTCTGCTCAATTCTTGTTATAGAATCCAGCCCGCAAGCAGAACAAATTGAGACAGCATTGGTACTTTTTGGGGTAACTATGGCGAGCCTGGGGCCAACCTCTATGGCATTCTTTTCAAATGTAGGTTGCTCCCTGAACATCTCGGGCTCAAAGGTCTCCTTCAGGAGCCATTTGAGCTTATCCAGCTCATCGCTTCTCAAAGACCGGCTGGAATCAACGAGAAACCTTCTTTCTATCTTTACCGCCGTGATTTCAGGAGAAACTTTTCGCTGCAAGGTTGCGAGCCAAAGCTCTTCTTCAGTCGTCCATAATCTTGAGCGACGAAAAAACGAGGTAATCATAGCAATTGCCCTTCTTCATAGAACCGTCCCGTCCGGCGCCGGGTCGACGGACTGCAAAAAACCAGTTTTTTCCCTCAGGAAAATTTCAGATGTTTAGAAAGCAAAAAATCTTCACAAAATCCTTCACTTTCAAATTTATCCTTTAAAAAGGTCTTTTTCGACATTGGCTGTCGTTTAACCGTATTTATATCCAAGCCAGCGGTAATTGCAAGAAACCAATGTACACTTTTGTATCAACAAAAACATCGAGCTATGTTATTATATGGATTTCGTTGAAAGCCACAAGCATACTAATCAGATATTAGCGAGAAAATTTGCTGCTGACGTCACCCCGAGATTGTAGGGTGGGCTTCAGCCCACCATTATTCTATCGAAAAACAAACCAGATTGTAGATTGTAATTGTAGTGTGAGGTCTTTACCCCACCGATTCTGCTTTACCCCACCATTTCTTTAAATTGTTTAGAATGTACGCTATGGCTTGCCCCCCAATTCCTCCCATATTTAGCCCCCACCCCGCGCGGTGGGGGTTTTGTTTTGAACATTTGAATTTTGCTCATTTGTATTTGTTTATGATTCTTGTCCGCCGTAGTCTTGACGTAGGCGGATAGGGTTTAGGAATTAGGATTTCGCTCCGTTCCTACAACAGCTTGGCTAATTCTCTAATTCACTAATCCACTAATTCTCTAATTCACTCTTCTACTAACTCCCACCACAGCCTCGGGTAGTCCTGGCCTTCTAAAATCCACCAGATGTCCTCGGTGCCATTTGCCGTCTCTTCTATGAAGTCCCAGCCGGCTTCAAGGAACGTCCTGGCCGTCTGCATCTCGGCCGTTGTCTTGCCTGTGCCGCTGCCCCACCGCCACGTGTGTTTTGAGGTCTGCGTGTCCCAAAAGGACGCAGTCGCCGGGCCCAAACCCACCAGCCCGCCGACACTCTCGGTGCCGCTGACCGCACCGGTGCTGTAGCAGCGCGCAACAAGGCCAGGGTTAAACCTATAACCCCCGATCCGCAGGATTACCCAATGATTCGCGCCGACCAACCCACCGACAGAGATATTTCCACTGACTGTGCCGGTGCTGTAGCAGTTGGTAATCTCTCCTCCACTTGTGCCCACGAGCCCGCCGACATCCGAACCGCCACTGACCGCACCGGTGCTGTAGCACTGGGTCACGGAACCGTCGTTCCACCCCACCAACCCTCCGACAGCCCACTCCCCCTTGATCGTCCCGGTGCTGTAGCACCGGGTCACAGTGCCTCCCCCGTTCGCACCTACCAGTCCACCGATATAGTCACCTAACCCGGTTACGTTGACATCAACTAATCCGAGATCCTTGACCTCAGCCCCGGATTCCAAGTAGCCAAACAGACCCAGATAACTCTCACCCATGATTGTTAGATATGAAATTGTGTGGCTGCTACCATCAAAGACTCCCATGAAAGTTGGAATTACCGCCTGTCCAAAGACCGTCACGTCTGGAAGGTTCGGGTCAAGATCAACGTCCGCACCGAGGACAAAGTGCTTGTCCCAGAGGATACTGGCCTTGCCTATCAGGATCAATTGCTGCGCTGTGTCAATGCGATAAGGCGCTTCTGCTGTTCCGCCGCCTTCCATCCCTTCGATCCGCGGCTCGGGAATGATGTCCCCTGGCGTCCCCTCCCAAGCTAACCTGGGGTAGTCATGGCCGGCATTCAGGACCCAATTCGGGTCGTTAGCAAAACCGTTCAGACCAAGCATGTAGGGATCCAGCATCTCAGACGTCGTGAGACCCAGCCCGCCCGCGCTTTTAGATAGGCCGGAGGTCTCTATATCCCAGATGCTGTACAAGACGCTCCCAAAGTTCGCCCCCACAAGCCCGCCTGCATCCGAATTGCCGCTGACCGCACCGGTGCTGTAGCAGTGGGTCACATCGCCGTGGGAGTTATATCCCACCAGCCCGCCGACATACAAATTTCCATTTACTGAACCGGTGCTGTAGCACTGGGTCACAGTCCCATCTCTGTTGGACCCCACCAGGCCGCCGACCTGCTCCTTGCCACTGACCGAACTGGTGCTGCAGCAGTGGGTCACATCACCATAGTTTTCTCCCAACAACCCGCCGATACACACATTACCATCGACCTTGCCGGTACTGTAGCACTGGGTCACATCACCGTAGTTGTCCCCCACCAGCCCCCCGACAGTCCAGTCAGTGCCGCTGACCGTGCCGGTGCTGTAACAATGGGTTACGGCGCCCTCGTTGCGACCCATCAGTCCACCGACAGACCCATTGCCGCTGACCGAACCGGTGCTGTAGCACTGGGTCACAGTCCCATCAGGCCTGTTGTACCCCACTAAGCCGCCGACATAGTGACCATAGTAACTGGTACCAGTGACCGAGGCGGTGCTGTAACATTGGGTCGCAGCGCCGTAATAGTCGTTATACCCAACCAGCCCGCCGACATACGAGTTGCCATTGACCGCACCGGTGCTGTAGCAGTCGGTCAGAGTACCGTTCAAGTTGTATCCCACCAGCCCGCCAATCTCGCCAGAACCAGTTATGTTGACATTTACTACACCCAGGTCCTTAACCTCGCCAAGCAAACGGCCAAACAGACCCACACGTTTCCCACCTTTAATCGTTAGATGTGATATCTTATGAGCGTTACCGTTGAAGGTGCCGATAAAAAAAGTTAATGGAATACCACTCCATCTGTCATCCGGATCCGTATCCGGGGCGATGACGGCCTTGTCGAAGACCTTGCCGTCGGGGAGGTTGGGGTCCAGGTCGATGTCTGCGGTCAGGATGAAGTGCTTGTCGTAATCTTCGGGACTCTCGCCAAGCAGGAGCAGGTCTTCGGCCGTGGCGATTTGGTACGGGTCGTCAGGCTCTCCTGTGCCGCCGCTGTATTTGGCGTATGCTGGAAAGCTTAAAATACAGATTGTTATTAATAAAGGGATTGTTCGCAGAACTCCTGAATTTCTTACCTCCTTCATTTTCGTTTCCTCCACCCCCTATTTTTGGGCAATATAATTACTGCCTTTTGTGTGAAAACAACTTATGAAGAAAAATTTGGATGATTTTCAAGTGATGTATCTCTGAAAAAATAATTTAGCATATCTAAGGGAGAATGTCAATCTTGTGAAAGGACTATTTTTCAATTTCACTTGATTTTTAACTCAAAATTTGGTATAATACCCACGAAATTGGGGGGAACGACTCCCGCCAGGAGCGGGACGCACGCGGAGACCCGCACGTTTTCGTATCAGTAGATACACGCCAAAAAACATATCTGTCAAGCCAGACAAGGTTTTGAACATTTAATTTTGTGTATTTTGGATTTGTCTAGGATTCTTGTCCACCGTAGTCTTGACGTAGACGGATAGTATTTCGAATTTAGGATTTAGAATTTCGGATTTCATGCTAATAGATAACTCCTTATATAACAAAAACTTATCATCTTTCGTCTGTCTTCAGTCTTCTTTCGTCTGCCTTCTGTCATCTGTCCTCTGTCGTCTGTCATCTGTATTCTGTTATCCGTCTTCTGTCATCTGTCATCTGTTTTTAAACAAAACAAACCCAATTTCCAAAAAAGTCAAATGAACCTAAATATTTTTTCAGAAATGACTTATGACAATAAATCCAATTGGACACTCGGTGAAAACAAACCCAATCAAACCCAATTGCCGAAAGGGTAAAATTGATGCAAAGTGTGTATTCAAAAAGGATTATGAAGAAAAATGCAGCTGAGGGCTATGAAAAAACAAAGCCAATTCAAACCCAATTAAAGTTTGCTCTGAGCGCAGCCTGCCCTGAATTAGCCGAAGCCCTGAGCGCAGCCGAAGGGGTAGTCGAATGGGCCAATCAAACCCAATCTCCGCCGAGTATGGCTGCCGGAAAGCCTGCTAAAAAACCCGGAAGTCTGAGATATAGACCCTTTGCACACGGACGTCGGGAAAGTATAATATGCCCCTCAGTAGAATGTATTGTGTTGTAAAATAAAGGATTGTATTAAGGAGGTTCGCTATGAAAAAAGTATTTGTCCTTTCACTCAAGCAAATTATCGTAATCATCACAGTTTTTACAATCTGTCTTTTCGCTGCAAATTCCCCCGTCCAATCTAAAGAAAATAGAAGTGCTCTAAAAGTTGGTACCGCAAAGGTTGATATAACACCCCAAAAACCTGTTAATATGGCCGGCTATGCCGCCCGTAAAGGTTTATCTCAGGGTGTTCACGACCCGTTATCTGCACGAGTTGTTGTATTTGAAGGGACCCCGTTTCGCGGGAACCAAAATAATGATAAACGGCTTGTGCTGTTATCAAGTGATTTGATAGGCTTTTATGATGGAACGGCCGACTATATACGGAAAGCTATTATAGATGAGTTCCAGTTCGAGCCATCCGAGCTTTTTCTCAGTGCTATACATACACACGCAGGGCCAAGCCTGACCATAGACAAGGAAAAAGGACATCCGAATAATCTCGAATATACTGAACAGTTAAAAGTTAAGCTGCTCGAAGTAATTCGCAAGGCCTTGAGTAATATGGAGCCGGTAAATATCGGTGCAGGTATCGGATATTCCCCTGTCGGTGCGAATCGCCGTGAGCTGACATTCGATAGCTCAGGGAACAGCTCAATAAGACTCGGTCGCAATCCTTATGGTCCTATCGACAAAGAGGTTTTAGTGGTAAAAATAACAAAACCTGACGGCAGGCCGATTGCCGCACTATTTGATTATGCGACCCACTCTACTTGCTTGGGAGGCAAAAACTATACCATCAGCGGTGATGTCCTCGGATTAGCCGAACAGTTTGTTGAGAAAATTCTTGGCGGTGATGTAATTACTGCCGCATTTGCAGGTGCATCCGGCAATATCGACCCGTGGTTCAGAGTGCTTCCTGAATTCAACACTGAACCAGGCTGGATTCCTGAGCCGGTACTATTAGGAACAATGTTGGGTGAGGAGGTAGTGCATGTTTTCCGCGATATCGGAAAAGTTTCCGGTGGCGGCGAAATTGCAACCGCTTTTGTAACGCTTGAACTTCCGGGCAAACCACGAAGTGAAGATAAAATTGAGAAGGACCACCCCCCTACCGGGCTAAACATTACCGCCGGGCGGGTTGGTGATATCGCCTTTATAGGTATTGGCTGTGAGGTACTGACGGAAATCGGCATGTCAATTAAAGCTGCTTCACCATATAAACATACTTTTGTGATTTCGCACTGCAATGGTGCAGCCAGCTATCTTCCACCGGAACATCTGTACATAGAAGGAGGATATGAAATCACAAGCAGTCCCTTCGCACCTAAAGCAGCCGATATGGTCGTTAAACAAGCCGTCAAAATGCTTCATGAACTATAAGACCTTCCAATAGCGAAATGGCTTAACCATCGCATTCCGGCCTGCGCTCAACCCGACAAGTCCGGCACTACGTACGGCTCACGGTAAAAACCACGGACCAGACGGTTGGCTTGCTCATTGTCCCTGAAACACTCTTTTTCCCGGTCAATCTCAAGCCACGGCCCAAGCGTTACCGTCCCGGCGTCAACGTCGATTTCGTGGGCAGCAAGGTGCTCCAGCAGCCGGTTAAACATGTCGTTGAAAATCGGGATGTCTCGAACCTGGCTACGCATCTCTTCCTTCGAGGCCTTTTTGCCGAGACGGTACGAGATGTTGCCGGTATGGCAAACAGCGGTGGAGATGTGGCCTTCGAGGACATCTGCGTTGAGAAGTTCCCGGCGGCCGCCGCGGACCGCCTCGATGAAGTTGACGAAATGATTGCCGCCGCCATTGAAGGATTCGACCTGTTTGCCGTCGTTGTCCCACGCGATGCCGCGATAGAGACTCACCTGGCCGCCTTCGCAATCGACAATGACGCCCACACCCTCGCCACGAAACGTGGGCATTTCGCTTGAGCCTTTGGCCTTGTACAGGTTGTGCACCTCATAAAGTAATGGGGCTGTTGGAAAGTCATAGTAGATGACCTGAGTGTTGGGGACGTTGCAGGCATCATTAAATACAAATCGGCCACCGATGCTCATTACCTTGCGGGGAAGCAGCTTCTCGCCCAGACACCAACGGGCCACGTCCACCTCATGGACGCCCTGGTTGCATGACTCGCCATCGCCGGTGTTCCAGTCGAAGCTGCAATCATATTGGAGCCGGTCGCGATAGATTGGCTCTCTCCTGGCAGGGCCGCACCAGAGGTCGTAGTCGATAGTATCAGGGATAGACAGCGGAGTCTCGCGTCTGCCGCACGAAGAACGCGGCTTGTTGGCAAAAGCGGTGATGTACTTTATCTTTCCGAGATTTCCTTCCCGAATCCATTGGATTGCCTGAGCAATAGAACTCTGCGAACGGCGCTGGGTGCCGCACTGGACGATACGATTGTACTTCCTGGCTGCGTTAACCATCTGCCGGCCTTCCCAGATATAATGCGATAGCGGCTTCTCGACATAGACGTGCTTACCAGCCTGACATGCCCAGATTGTACTCAGCGCGTGCCAGTAGTTCTGCGTTGCGTTACCGATTACGTCGATGTCTTTACGGTCGAACATCTTACGCATATCAACATATTGCTCGACCTTGTGTTCATATTTCGATTCGACCATTTTAGCCGCCGCAGCCATTCGCTCCTGGTCCGCGTCACTGAGGGCTACGACGGTTATGCCCTCCTGGTCCTCAAAGGATGGAATGTGTGCCCCCGTGCCACGCCCGCCGAGACCAACTACGCCCACATTGATACGGTCATTCGCTCCTCGTACGTGTGAAAACGGCAACACCGCTATAACTCCTGCGGCAACCGAACTTTTCACGAAATCCCGACGGGTAAAACTTTTCATAACTATTCTTTCCCCCTCTATCTGCCTTCTAAAGAATTCAGGAGTAAGTGGTTGACAGTATGCACTTTTTCAGTCAGCTCGGCCAGCTCGTCCGCGGTTTTTGCTGATTCGATAGAGCGTAGAATCTCGGCCAGCTCAGCGGCTCCGTTAATTGTATCAAGACCATTGTTCTCCATCGTTACCAATACATGCCTGACCCTATTTGCCAACCGCCTACGGAAGAAGTCAACGCGCTCCTGTTTTAAGACACCTTCTTTCCAGGCCGGCTCAAACTCATGAAATGCAGTGCACGCCTTTTGTATATAAAGCAGGACCATACCCCTGGCCGGATTACCCGAGGAAAGAATCCGCGCCCACTGCAGCTCTTCGTTGCGCCAGTGTTCGTCTGCTATAGTTGTTTTGTATTCTATGTTACTTTGAGAAGTCATAGCCCGCGCTGGGTCTAAACTCCATTATTGTCCATCTACAATAGTGAGCTGCTCTGCAAATCCCGCCCGTCGAAGATGGGACGGGGCGAAGCCTGTCAAATTAACAAAAATATCAAAAATGTTTGGTGAGCACAATGATTATTTCTTATGTTCCCGCTTTATCACCCCACCCAAACCTTGCATAGAGAAGTCACCGGGTCAGAATTCTGCTGAGGTCAGGCCTTCTCTGATGGCATATTTAGTAAGCTCTGCGACGCTGAAAATGCCGAGTTTGCTCATAATCTGTCGGCGATTTGCATCGGCGGTCTTTGGGCTTATTTTCAAATGCGAAGCAATCTGTTTAACTGATTTGCCTTCGGCCAACAGCTGGACAATTTGGCGTTCCCGGGCCGTGAGGCGATTTTCATCTGTTTTATTGTAGATGGCCATATAGTGTTTGTAGTCATCCAAAACGATGTCGGTTATCTTAGGACTCAAGTAATGCTCATTGCGACTGACCGTACGTAGAGCCCTGAGCACCTCATCAAAAAGACAGGATTTGAGCACATACCCTGAGGCACCTGCTTTGAGCATTTCCGTTACGAAATGCTTATCGAAATGCACCGACAAAGCTATAATGCGGGTATCCGGATTTTCTTCAAGTATAAGGTGGGTTGCCTCAACTCCGTTCAGATTGGGCATAGATATATCCATAACTATAACGTCCGGCGAAAGCTCCTTTGCAAGCTGCGTTACCATCAGGCCGTCTTCGGCTTCGCCGACCACTTCCATATCGGCCTCGTTCTCAATTAAGATTTTCAACCCTTCCCGCACAATACCATGGTCATCTGCAATTAGTATCCTCATCTATATCTCCCTCGTATTTAGACAATTGCCCTCTTTATTAGAGGTACAACTATCGTAGCCGTAGTGCCCCGCCCAGGTTCAGAATCAATCTCAAGGTGCCCTCCTAAGTATTCCAATTGTTCCCGAATACCGAACAGGCCAAATCGTGTTGTCCTGGAGACCTTTTCACTGTCCTCGCTATCTTTGAATCCCACTCCATTATCTTGAACACTGACATATATCCGACCACAATCTTTGCGGACAGATACATTGATTTTACTCGCATGCGCATGCTTAACAACATTGGTTAGCAGCTCCCGCGTAACACGGTATAGACAGTTCTTAATCTCGTCCTGCAAGGTACCGAGCTGCTTCTGGCCCCGGAGCTCATACGCAATTCCATATTTTTGCTGAATTTCCTCAGCGAGGTATTTCTCCAGGGCCACGATGAAACCGAACTCACGCAGGACCGGGTTACTGAGCTCAAATGTCAACGAATCAGCTTTTTCAATCGTCTCACCAATTCCTTCACAGACGATTCTCAATGATGCCGATACATTGGGGTCCGAAACCAAATTCATCGATGATTCGAGGGCAAGCTTAGTCAAGACCAGTTTCTGGCATACTTCATCATGCAGTCCCATTGCAAGATGCTGCCTTTCACGTTCTTCGGTCATTAGCATTTTAGAAGCCATAGCTTTGAGCCTGGCCTGGTACTCAATAAGCTTGTCTTCTGTCTTCTTGCGCTCGGTGATGTCTTCTACCATCTCAATGAATCCCTTTATCACGCCATCGGGCCCAAAGAATGGAACGGCTCGATTACGAACGTAAAAACGGCTGCCATCGTCTCTCACGCCTTGGGTTTCAACCTCCTCGGTCTTCCCGGAAGCAATAGCCCGCTTCCCAGGACAATATGAACAGACTGACTCGCGCTTCTCAAACTCCCTAAAACAATATTTACCAACAAAATCACTGGCAGGTTTTTTAAATAATCCGGCAACCATTGAATTCACTGTAATTATCTTGTAATTAGTATCTAATATGACGATTCCGATGAGAGTATTTTCTACAAGTGCGCGATACCGTTCTTGGCTTTCCCACAGGGACTCCTCGGCCTTTTTGCGGTCGGTAATATCAATGTGAATAACCTCATCTGCAGGTTTCCCGCGGTAAAGAATCGCTTGAGCTTTGACTATAACAGGAATCTCTGAGCCGTCCCTCGCTATCATGCTAATCTCGTATGGAGGTACACTCTCTCCCCTTAATCTCTTTACTACATTCTCTCTTATTTGAGATTGTAATCCCTTTGGAATCATTTTTTCTATCAGATTAAAAGAAGCGGAAGTCATCTCTTCAAATGACCACCCAAACCTTTCGCACATTGCCTTATTCACATATTTCAAGGTTCCCTCTTGATAAATCGCTATAAAATTTGGCGAGTTTTCAACTAAAACACGATACTTTTCCTCACTCTCCCGCAGCGCCTCCTCGGCCTTCTTGCGTTCGGTAATGTCGTGGCCGTAAATGTTGACATAGTTAGCATCTACGACCGGGGCGAATGTCAGAGAAAATGTCTGGTCATCACATTGGACTTCGGTCCGCTGGCTCTGCCCGGAACTAAGGGCGTCCATTACAAATCCCTGCCAGCAGTCGGGCAGAGCTTCGCCTACGCGGCAATGCCAGGATTTCAATAAAGGCGAGCTGGCCTTGTTGCCATAAATGACTGTGCCGTAACCGGAAATGCGAAGAACGGGGTTGGGGTCTTCGGCTGGGAATTTAGCAAGTTTGGTAATCTGCTCTTCGGCCTTTTTGCGTTCAGTAATATCCCTGGCTATAACCATTATTCTATCGGCTCCATCATCAGTCTTTGCAAAAGAGGCTGAACATTCTAAGACTATTTCCTGGCCTTTTTTGTTCTTAATTGGTATGGTTAGAATAATCTCTTCGCCGGCAAAAACCTTTTCAAAATTACTCATAAGCGCAGGTATTTCGTCTGCAGAGAAGACACCTATCTCAGTGAAATGCTTATTCAATACGTGCTGTTTTGGACCACCAAACATCTGGGCAGCTCTCTTATTAACATCGAGAATGTTTCCGGAACTATCCAGATATATTACGCCGTCATTGGCGTGCTCAAAGATGCTCTTAAACTTTTCCTCCGACTCTCTGATCACCTTCTCAGCCCGCTTGCGCTCGGTGATGTCCGTTAAAATTGCCTGGACGCCAATGACTTCTCCTTCACGAACCATCGGCGTATCCCTGTACTCTACTGTGATGATTCCTTTGGGAGTGATTACGTCCATCTGGCCGTGTACCCGGCTGCCCGCAATTAAAGCCTGAAAATCGCTAACCGACCTGGCTTTGTCATATTCCGGAACAAAATCAAAGAGCTTTCTGCCGAGCAATTCGGCTCTATCAAATCCGTATTCTTCAACCAGCTTATTTATCTCCGTTATCCTACCATCCAAATCCAGAGTTACTATCCCTTCTCCGGCGTTCTCAAAAAGGTCTCTATATCTCTGCTCACTCGCTTGCAGTGCCTGCTCTGCTTTCTTGCGCTCGGTGATGTCTTTGGCAATATGGACAGAGGCTATAACCTGTCCGTTTTCATCAAATAGGGGCGAAGTGGACGCCTCAATGTGAATTCCAAGACGAGGTTCAAAAAACTCTCTGCGGTTTGGTTTCCCGGTATTAAATGTCTGTTTATGAGGACAGAAAGGTGACGGCTCTTTTGTCCCATGAATTAACTCACAGCAGGTTTTACCGATAATTTCGTCTGGTTTCATATTCAAGGCGTCGGCAAATGACTTATTGACTTTTACTATCTTGAAATCCTTGTCATGAATCGAAACCATATCCGTAATGGAGTCAAAAGTCGTTTTCCATTCTTCAGCCACTTGCCTTTGTTTTTCTTCTGCTTTTACCCGCTCGGTGATTTCTCGATTGAGATTATCTATCGATGTAGTTGTTCTCTGCAGGTCTTCCGACATCTTGTTGAAGGAGCGGGCAAGGTAACCCAATTCATCATTCGATTCCACTTCTACTCTATAAGCAAGCTCTCCCTTTCCAATCTTTTCCGCACCAATAGTGAGATTTTTGACCGGCCTAAGAAACCGAACAATCACAAAATAAAGCACAATTCCTAATATGACAAGCGCCGAAGCAGAATGTATTATAGTTGAAAGAATAATCTTTCTGTTCGCTTCCGAAATATGTTTAGTGGAAAAACCAAGCCAAAAAGTCCATCTGTCTTCCCCCGTCCTAAATGATTTAATGAAGAGGCCGTAATTTTGTCGATTGTTTAGAAGCACCTCACCATCAGGTAACATACCCGTTATTTGAGGAAAATAATCGTAAGAGCATGAGCCAATAAAGAACGCTTTATCGGCCAGGTGTATAGTGCCGTCTTCTCTGACTATCCACCAAAAAATAAAATCATGGTATTCAGATAGTTTCTTTAAGCTCTCAAAGGGCCATTTTGACTCTGATTGCCTTCGTTCTATGTCGCTGGCTATAAGAGAACCAATGATTCTGTGTTCTTCGGCAATAGATTCTTCTTCATCAGAAATTCTTTTGGCTGATGTTATATAAGAACTAAGGACAATTACAGCCACGAACGAGATAAATACAACACCATAAATTTTCCAAAATAGTCTCATTATTTACTCTGCATATTTTGGTCCGATTACGAGAAAAGACGTCAATAGATTACCATGCTTATTTCCAATTCCCGGAAAATGCCCTTGCTCACCCCATGTGAAACTTGCAATAAAAGGGGCATTGTTGTTTGTGTAATTAATGAGAATCGGCAGTTTTTCTCTTTCGGTTTCAGGTATCACACCCATCACTCCGCCGCAGATAAAACCTATCGCCAGGACCGGCTTTTGAGAGACATCAATTCCCCCATGAATCTTTGCGTTCCTGGGCAGATTTCCAATTCTGTTGATAAGTGTTTCCCATGTGCCGTTGCTCAGGCATATTCTTTGTCCAGGCTGAATTTTTGTGCTTGTGCTGACACTACGGTCCTTCATCTCATCGTCTTTCGGCCACGGATGGGAGAAAAGGAAATAATCCTGACCGCTGGGGGATGTGTACTTCCTGTAAATCGGGTGTAATGTAAGCAAATCTCTTATTTCATCAGGTCTTTTAACTTGCTTATGTAATTCTTCAATTTTACCACCAAGCCACTGGTCATATACATCCAATGCTGGTCTGTTATCAATTTCTACGATGTCTTGTCCCTCAACCTTTGTTACAATCCCCGAATGATCGTCCGTAACGTCAAATCCGCCTTCAAACGTCCATCCTATAGGCAGGTCTGTATAAAGAACAGCTGAAGAAACACCTTTCTCGTAAATTGCACATTCACCAAATACCGCTATATCAGGACCACCAACCGTTCCACCCAAAACCAACGCATCTCTGCCCACAACTTCTTCAATGCCTTCAACAACTTCTTCTTCTATGCCAATAGTGGAAGCCAGCAAAACAATCGTGGGTTTTTGCTCCTCAGTTTTGCCTGCGCTTTTTACGGCACTTAATATAGCAGCTTTCGACATTTCCTGAGGCGATGAAAACTCAGAAAGCTCAGCCGAACCTACACCAAAGGTAATTTCTTTCGAGGTTATTGTCATTATTGCCAAACCTCTGCGACCCTCCATAGCTGCCGGTTGATAGCCTCTCTCTGCTATTTTTACAAAACCCTTGTCGGTCATTACAGCTCTTGAATCGGAAGTTCCGCCAAATATTTTTGTGCTCTCACCGAGAATTTGTTTTGCTGCATCAAGTATGCCCTTCATGTCACTGCCGGAGCTGGCATAAAGGATAGCGAAATCAGGATTCTTTTGCCCTCTATTATGCAAAGCCATATCTACAGCTTCTCTTACCGCTTTCCCTGGATTTTCACTGATACTCCAACCTGTACCAACTTCTATTTCGTAACTTTTCGCTTCTTCGGCAACTGCCGCAGAAATCCTCTGGGGCACTAATTGAAATTCTTCACTTTTCTGTCCAAAGAAAAATAAAAAGAGAAAGCCTACTACAACAATTCCTGCTATACATAAAATCATAATTTTAGATGTCATGGTTTTTCCCTTTTTTAGTGAGCATTTATTCATCACTTTATTTTTGACTTTATTCCCGTAATTTTTCTTTAAAATCTATAGGTCGCGTTTACACCGCACCAGAGTTCATTCTCGGTATTAACTGAATCATCCATCGATATTTGATAGTTCAGCGATGGCGTTATAGTCAAACCCCCCTTTTTGAAGTTTGTGCTTATACCCAGGACAGCATGAGACCAATCATGGTCTATAGTGTGGCCAGCAAAACCATCGTTGTAGGTTATATCCCCAGAAAATCGAAAGTCTTGATTTTTGCCGTCCGGCCAGAAATCAGGTATCTCAAAATCATATCCAAGACTAAAGACGTGAATGAAACCCTCACATCCTCTGATATTGGAGTTGTGTTTGCTGGCCCATATATAGCCAAAATAGTAGCTCGGCGTAACGCAGTTATCACCTACCGAAATAATCTTTGGCCAAAAAAAGGTTGAACCAATTTCCTGAGAATCTCCTTTATGTCCTGGCACCTTCGGTTTGCCGTAATAGAAGTAGTTTGTAGTAAAATGCGTAGCACAGGGTGCATCTTCCATAAGAGTTCCGGTGTAGAAGCCGGCATAATTCCGCTCGACCGAACTCTCAAGGCCACTTGATAATGGATAGACGTCTATAATCTTTGCGCTAAAGCCGGAGTCGCCGAAAATTATGGTTCCCACAGGGATAAAGGCTCCATGGTCACCCAACAGGTCCAGACCGTGCCATATATGCTTGCTTGTAAACGTGCCGCTCAGCTCGAAATCTATCTTCCCTTCCAATCCACGAACGATATCTAAAACATCAAAACCATAAGACAGACTTTTAATGGTAGGCGCAGCACCTGAGTCTCCACCCTGCACGGCCTTTTCAGTCCCTTGTGCCCGTGAGACACTCATCATCCCTAATACCCAAAATGAAAACACGCTAATTAAAAACGTTCTCGCCTTCATAATAAGAATCCTTAAAGTTGTAGTGGGAAACTTCTGTTATCCTCTTGACAATATTGATTCCTCCGTGAAGTCTTTGTAGCTGTTTTTTTCACATTGACTAATGTCTGTGATACGGCAATTATCTAACCACAGAATAGCCCTACCTGTATCGTATTGCACTCCAACTGTTTCAATGAAATTGTCGTCCGTATCATAGGTCTGTTTAACCAGGCTATTCCTGGGTTTGTCATTCGGAAAGCCCAGTCCATCCATAATGCGTCACAGTAATATGTCACAGTGTCTCCCCCATAGACTTGTCTAAATTCCCGGCAGCATTATGTTGCTCCAACTACGATACCAGGTTTTTGGAGCATGATGACCAGACATCGTATAGTGATTTGCTGCCCCAAAAGCTCCGATTGGTTAGGATGATTTTTGTAATTTCTCCTCATTAACGAGAATTAGGTGACTTTATAGTCTGGAGTTCTTAATTGCTAACGGATAGTACCGCTGCCCACAGATAATGGCAATGGCCCTGACGCAACCCATTCAAAAAGGGCAGCGAGTACTATCCACCAGTTCTTGGAGAAGAAAACACAAATGTGTTATTTTTGGGATAGCCAGTAAGGCAATTAATGGAAAGAGTAAGAAATATTAAGATACGTACGAGATTGTTTATTGGCTTTGGATTTGTAATTTTGGCAACGTTGATAGTTACTCGCGGCTTTCAATATGGTTTACTTGCATCTGCTTTTTTTACTGTGCTTTTAGCCGTTGGCGTTGCATCGGCTTTGACAAGGTCGATAGTAGAACCGCTTAATGCTCTGTACAAAGGTACTGAGATTATAGGCCATGGTAATTTGGATTATAAAGTAGGAACAGATGCGAAAGACGAGATCGGCCGGCTCTCACGTGCATTTGACCAAATGACCGCGAACTTGAAGAAGACCGCCACATCCATAGATGTGGCCAACGCCCCCCAGCAGCAGTTGCAGACCGGTGAACAACAGCTAAAAGCCACCAATCAACGATTACACCACGAAATCGCCGAGCGCAAACGAGCTGAAAAAGCTCTGCAAATTTCAAATGGGGAACTTAGAGATTTCATTCACCTGGCATCACACGACCTTCGTGAGCCGCTGCGTAAGATTTCCTCTTTTGGCCAGTTACTGAAAGATTCTCTTGATGGAAAACTTGAGGACGAAGACCAAGAGAGCTTGGAGTTTATGCTCGACGCAGCCGAAAGAATGACTCAGATGCTCGAAGACCTCCTTGCGTATTCACGGGTAAACGAAAAGGCGGTTGTATCCCAGACAGTTGATTTGAATGAACTCGTAAAGCAGTTAGAACAATTAGAACTTGCAGCGTTATTAGAAGAAACCGGCGCTGTAATTGAAATTCCACAGCCTCTGCCGAAAGTCCAGGCTGACCCTGACCTTATTAGGCAACTGTTGCAGAATCTTATTATCAACGGGATAAAGTATCGCAAGGAGACTGTCCAGCCGCGAATTCTGGTGAGAGCTGAGCACGTCGCCGAAGATGCTGTTAAAATAGAATTACAGGACAACGGAATAGGTATCGAGAAAGAACACCACAAGCATCTTTTCAAAATGTTCACACGTTTGCATTCGAGGCAAGAAAACAAGAGGCCAGGAACTGGGTTAGCAATATGCAAAAAGATAGTGGACAAGTACGGTGGACGGATTGGAGTAGAATCGAAGATAGACCTCGGCTCGACATTCTGGTTTATTTTGCCGGCAGCGAAAAACTTGGAGCAAGAGCAATGTAAACTAATCTCAAGTGTACAAACATGATTGAAGAGGAAAAATGGATATGGCTAAACCTTTTGTGGTGTTCTTGGTCAAAGATTATATGAGGAATGAGAAGTTGAATAGCCAAGCGTTAGCTAATCTGGAAACGGCAACAAGCTCGAAATGAACAATAGAAAGGTAAACATTTTGCTGGTGGACGACGACCCTCAGGACCGCAGGTTAGTAGAGGTAACTTTGGCCAGTTCCAATCCGCATATACAGTATAACATGGAAACCGCAGCCACTCTGTCCGAAGCAAAAAGACGTCTAAGCAACAGCAGCTACGATGTTCTGTTACTTGACCTTAACCTTCCGGACAGCAGCGGTATCGACACTATCCAGCAAGCTCAAGACACAAATTCCGATGCTTCGATTGTTGTTTTGACCGGCCTGGATGATGAGGAAATGGGCCTTGAGGCGATAAGGAGGGGAGCAGAAGACTATCTTATTAAAGGAAAATCTCTGGAGCACATATTAGTCCGGACTATCCGATATTCGCTTGAAAGGAAACGCGTAAAGAAGCGGTTGAAAGAGACTGAGAACCGCTTCCGTTCCGTAGTCCAAACCGCCGGAAGCGCAATCTTCGTCCTGTCAGCCGAATATCGAATACTCGAATGGAATGAGCAAGCAGAGCACCTCTACGGCTGGCGGCGGCATGAGGTATTGAATAAAGACTATTTACACCTATTTGTGCCGGAGGAAATCCGGGATAGAGTCGCCACCGATATGAAAAAGGTGCTCTCAGGGAAAACTATTAAAAACCTTGAAAACTCGATTCAAATACGAGATGGAAGTCGGCGTATCCTGTTGTGGAACGCTTCTGCTCTTTCTGACGCTAATGGCCAACCCATCGGAGTCATTGTAGTCGGTCAAGACATCACCGACCGTAAACGTATGGAGGATGAATTGAGACACCACCGCGAATATCTTGAGCTGATAGTGAATGAGCGCACCGCCAATCTGCAAAAAGTAAACGAGCAACTACGCAATGAGATAGATGACCGCAAGCAGATAGAAAAGGAACTCTTGATAGCCAAAAGAGAAGCCGAGGCATCCAACCGAGCAAAGACCGAATTCCTGGCCAATATGTCACACGAGCTGCGCACACCGCTGCATAGCATCCTCAGCTTCGCCTCGTTTGGCACCAAAAAATACATTAATGCCGAACCAGAAAAGCTCCTCGACTACTTCAACAGAATCAAAAAGAGCGGACAAACACTCCTGGAGTTACTCAACGACCTGCTCGACCTGGCAAAGCTGGAATCAAGAAAAGTAATGTTTACATTCGAGCCATCCAATCTCGGCATACTCGTAAGAGCCGTGACGAATGAATTAGATACATTACTATCGGAACGGAAATTGAGCATACGACATGAGATATCCGAATTCGATGGAGAGGTCACGCTCGATGCTGAGAGAATCAAGCAGGTGCTCCGCAACCTTCTGAACAACGCAATCAAGTTCTCGCCGGAGGGCGGGACTATCGAGGTTGCTATATGCCGTGTGGCTGGTTCGGCCAGAGTTTCGGTTCGTGACCGGGGTCCTGGGATTCCTGAGAATGAGCTGGAATTGGTATTCGATAAGTTTATACAATCGAGCAAAACGAAGACAGGGGCGGGCGGGACAGGCCTGGGGCTCGCAATATGTCACGAGATTGTTACCGCGCATAAAGGCCGCATCTGGGCGGAAAACAGGCCTGGGGGTGGGGCTGTGTTCTCATTTGAGATACCACTATCAATGGAGACGGCTGCGGCGGACCAGCCTGCCTTGGCCGGCGTTGACAATGGCTTGGTGGTCGAACAGTAATCTTATAGGGGCCCATAGCGTTGTGTAAGGATAATGCGCCGTGGGCTAAGAATTTGGAATGGGACAAAATTATGCAGGTAAAAGGAAAAATCTTAGCTGTGGATGATGACCCAAACAACATTACAATTTTGAAGGAACTATTGGATGATAACTACAATCTCAAAACGTCCGCGACAGGTGAGCAAGCTCTGGAGATTGCGCAGAATTTCCGGCCCGACATCATTTTGGTTGATATTATGATGCCTGGTATGGACGGCTATGAAGTGTGCCGACGGCTGCGGGAGTATTGTACGCTCAAGAATACAAAGATCATCATGGTCTCTGCCAGAGCGATGGTAACGGAACGGCTTGAAGGCTATAAGGCCGGGGCGGACGACTATATAACTAAACCCTTCGAGGGCGATGAGTTCCTGGCAAAGGTAAACGTCTATCTGCGCCTAAAACACGCCGAAGAAAAAGAAGAAGATTTAGACCAGATGAAATATAAAGCTACCTCGGTAGCAATAGAAAAATTGAGAACTCCGGTGCTCGTTGCAAAGAACATCATTTCCAATGTTATCGCAAATGTCTTCGGTGAAATTGACCCAATGCTACGTCACCAACTTGAAATAGCTAATGATTGTATGGAACATCTTGAAAGAACTATCAACAACTTTCTCGATATTTCAGAAATTCATTCGGGCAAAGTGGAATTACAACCGACACTATTTAGTATGCAATCCGTGGTCTTGGAAGTTATAAACCTGTTCAAGCAGAATACGGCTTCGAGAAAAATCGACTTGAACACAGATATGCCCGCCGAAGAGTTATTAGTCAATGCTGACCGCCAAAAGATTGTCAAAATACTTGGAAATCTGATAAGTGACACAATTAGAGTTGCCCATGAAGGTGACAGTATCTACGTACGAGTGAAAAATCTCCAAGGCAGAATTGGTGTGGATGTTGAAGGCAACGGACAAAGCATTGAAAGCAGCAAAATAAATGAGCTCTTCAACCAATCTGTTCAGATTGAAGATTATGTTGGCCCAAGCGGACAGAGCACAAGCTCTGGATTAGCTGTAGCCAAAGGATTGGTCGAGCTTCACGGTGGTTGCATCTGGGCCGAAACTCGCCCGGAGGGCGGCGTAGTGTTCTCATTTGAGATTCCAATAGCCGCGGAGACCAAAAACGCAACACAGCCGGCACTGAGTGCTGCTGCTGGCTATGAGGTATGTGAGTAACTTGAACCGGCATAAACTAAGTTAAAACATAAAATATAGAAAGGAACAGGTATATGCAAGCAAAGAAGAAAATGTTGGCCGTAGATGATGACCCAAACAATACTACAATTGTCGAGGAACTATTCGGTGAACACTATGACCTTAGAACGGCGGCAACGGGTCGGGAAGCTCTGAAAACCGCACTGGATTTTCGGCCCGACATCATTTTGCTCGATATTATGTTGCCCGATATGGACGGTTACGAGGTGTGTAAACTGCTCCGAGAGCACTCATCTCTATCGCATACAAAAATCATAATGGTGTCGGCCAAAGGAGAGATAGAAGACCGGGTTAGAGGTTATAAAGTGGGTGCTAACGATTATATTACTAAACCTTTCGAGGAAGAAAACATCCTGGAGAGTGTAGAGTACTTTCTGTAAACTCCGCTCTGAAATCCCTGTCCATTATTTGAAACCAGCATTTTTGTAATTCAAAAAGGCTGCGATGAACCCCCAAACCAGCAATGTCCATTCGGATTACCGCATGCCCCAGCCAAAAAAGCAATGCCCATCTTTGATTTATGTGCTCTGATAGAGTTTATGGTAGGGACAGGCTAAAATGACTTGACAGCACGTGTACTAATTTGATATATTGCAACGGCTTAAAAATTGAAGCGCCTGTAGCTCAATTGGACAGAGCGTCGGTCTACGGAACCGGAGGTTAGAGGTTCGAGTCCTCTCAGGCGTAGTTGAACGAATGACCGTTGTTTTCAACAAGAATTGCACATAGTTACCTATAGTCTTCATAGAGAGTTATGTCGTCAAGCCGCGAGTTCGAAAAAACTGGTTCCAGAATTTGCCGCTTTTGAGCCAATTTTTGTTGATTCTATAGTTCGGAGGGTGTATAATCGTGTCGTTGTCTTGCGGGTTATTCGGCAGAATGAGAGTATGACCAGTAAAGGACGAATCTACGCTTACATAAGAAAGACGTTTTTTACCGTAGGCAAAGGAGGTGAAACATGTCTCAGCGAAATGCTTTTACACTTATCGAGCTCTTAGTCGTTATTGCTATCATTGCCATATTGATGGCAATTTTAATGCCCGCCCTCAATGTCGCACGCGAGCAGGGCCGAGGGGTCTCATGCTCTGCGAACCAGAAGAACCTTGCGCTGGCATACATCGCGTATGCCGACGAGAACGATGGCACTGTTTGTGGAGGGCGGGCGATTCACGAGACAGTCAACGGTGTGCCCCCGTGGGTTATGCCGCCACTTGATTACTCAGGGGGCAAAATCGTTCCTATGGCCAGCGGACCCGTTACACGCGAGCAACGGTACAATGGACTAAGAGAAGGAGTCCTATATAAATACATCAAAAATGTGGGGGCTTATCATTGCCCGGGTGACAATCGAATAATAAGGGGGACAAGCCTGGGCAGGGGATCGGAATTTCTGATTTATCGCAGTTACTCTCTGACCGATTATATGCGAGCGTTTGAAAGTGCTGACCCGAAGAAGTTGATAAGCTTCAAAAGCCCGGCCAACAAGATGCTCTTCGTAGAGGAGATATACGACGGCTCTGCAGGCAACCATAACCATCATGGATGGTCGTATATTCCGGGTGCCGGCAGTATGTGGGACCCTCTGGGCATCTTTCACAGCAATGCCTGCACATTTAGTTTTATGGATGGTCACGCAGAACGCAAGAAATGGGATGACAAGCGAACGATTATCTACTGTACCAGTCGAACAGAAGCTGCAGCCATGGGTTTTGGTAAGGGACAGCTTTTCAATCCACCTAACGTTGACCTGGAGTGGCTTGATACACACTACCCGGCCAAACAACATGAAGCTCAGTAGTATAAGGTTTGTGGCCTGAGTGTACGGATAAGCTCCCGGCAAAGCCCACCGCTTCTATTGTCGGATAATCCTCAAGTTCAAGGATGATTATTTCTCTTTCTCGATTGCGTCAAGACTCGCAGCCTGCCGAAATCCAACGCCGATGTCTCGCATCGCTTGGGCACGACTTGTCATACCGGTAATATTTGTTTGTGGTTAGGACGCAAACTGCGATGGAATCCGGACAATGAGTGATTTCTCGATGACGACAAATCTAACAGAATGCTCGCAAGAACGATGAGAGCACCATGGTTTTTATGGTAGCCCATACTACCCAAAAAACTATTTACATTAAAAGAAGCCGTGAAGTAAAACGGTTTTCTATGACGAACCGCCTTCGGGAGTCACCCAGGACCATGGCACGGACGACCAGCGCAGGTTTCTCAATCATCCATTTGTATATGGCACATGGATTGCGAAGCCCAATTGCCGTAACAATGCTCTTCGGTAGCGTCATTATCATTGCGGGATTGTGGTTTGTCCTGAACTCGCCGAAGGCTATTGAGAAGTACACCGAAGTCGCAGTTCAACCGAGAATAAGCCCTGATTACTCTGATATCGTAATCCCACCCAATATCGCCCCTATCAATTTCAGAATTCTCGAACAGGGACAACAATACTTCGCAAAGATATATGTTGATGCTGACAAGGCAATAGACATCTTCAGCAAGACAGGTCAGGTGCACATCCCTCCAAAAGAATGGCAAGACATTATTAAATCCAACAAGGGAAACAAAATTTTCTTTGATGTCTATGTCAAGAATCCAGAGCACGGATGGAGGAAGTTTCAGAGTATATCAAATACTATCGCTGAAGATGATATTGACTGCTATATTGTATATCGGCTTATGAAACCCGTATTTAACTGGTGGAAGAGTATTGGGATTTATCAGCGTAATCTTGTAAGTTACGATGAGTCTTTGGTTATGCACGGCAGGTCTTTTGGAGAGGGCTGTCTTAACTGCCATAGTTTTGTCGGCAATGCTCCTAATACAATGACAATTGGTCTGCGCAGCGCCGTGTACGGAAGCTCTACGTTACTCATCCAGAATGGAGCAGTCAGCAAGATAGGCTCAAAGTGGGGCTATACATCCTGGCATCCAAGTGGCTCATTGGCGGTGTATTCGATAAATAAAGTTTGTCAGTTCTTTCATACTGGCCGGATGGAGGTGCGCGATGTTGCTGACCTCGACTCAGCGTTAGTCTGTTATATGGTTGAAGGCCGCAAGGCAGTCTGCCCGGCTCAGTTATCAGAAAAAAATCGGCTCGAAACCCATCCTACGTGGTCTCCGGACGGCAAGTATCTCTATTATTGCAGCGGACCAGTGTTATGGAAAGACCGGGACACAATACCACCCGAGAATTACGAGAAGCTCAAATACGACCTTCGCCGCATAAGCTATGATGCTCAGAATAATAGCTGGGGGGATGCCGAGACAGTATTATCTGCCGAAGAAACCGGTCTGAGCATATTGCTGCCGAGGATATCGCCGGATGGTAAATTTCTGCTCTTCTGTATGTGTGAGTACGGCTGTTTTCCAGCTTATCAACCCAGCAGCGACCTCTACATAATGGACATTTCTACGGGCACTTATCGAAAACTTGCCATTAACAGCAAGTATTCCGAATCCTGGCACAGTTGGTCGAGTAACAGCAGGTGGATTGCGTTCAGCAGCAAACGTGAAGACGGCCTCTTCACAAGGACGTATCTCAGTTATGTTGACGGCGATGGCAAAGCCCACAAACCTTTTATATTACCGCAACGAAACCCTATATACTATGACTCACTGCTGGAAACATATAGCGTTCCTGAGCTGCTCAGCGACAGAGTCAGGGTGAGAAAGTCCTTGCTTGGCCGGGCCGCACGTAATAAGAATTCTATCGCAGTTGACATTCCTATCACGATGGCCACCCCAAAAACCGAGAAACCAGAGCCTACACAGTATCCGGCAGAATTGCCGGACCGGCAAGAGCGTGAGTAGCCCCCGATTGCGACTGTCGGGGACAGCATAGTTTTGGAATATAAGAATGCTAAGCAGGAAAAACCGAGTCTCGCTTATTTTGATATTCTTCTTGTTCTGCTATGTCTATATATGGCTCTTTGTTAAGCCGTACCTGATTTATCACGGGTTTGGCACCATCATACTTGATGTCCCTTTATTCTCCACCGGATGGCGGTTTCTTAGAGACTCGATTGGCGTCCCAGGTGGAGTGGTTGTTTATGTTTATGGTTTTCTTTCACAGTTATACTTCTACTCATGGTTGGGGGCACTGCTTATTGTGCTGGTCGCTTTGTGTCTCTGCGAGCTTTCAAGACAGCATTATATTTATGCCGGCCATCATAGTTCGAATGTATTGCATTATTTCCCGGCTATAATGATTCTTATAATATACAACAACTATGACCATCCACTTGCTGCCTGCCTGACCTCGTTCATAGGGTTGCTGTTTTCGCTTGTCCTGGAGAGAGTGCCTTTGCGCAGGACACCAATTCGTATGGCGGTTTTCTGTCTTATAGCAGCAATTAGCTACATTATTGCCGGTGCAGGTGGTGTTCTAATTTTCTCGCTTATGACAATGGTTTACCTGGTTTTTCTGCGTCGGGATTGGTTGGCGGCAGTTCTTACACTACCAGCAGCAGTAGCTGTTATCTGGTTCCTTATCGAATATGTATTTCACATCTCACCTAAACAGGGATTCCTGATATTGACTCCTTTTTGCCGGGATATGACTGCGAACATGAAGATGCTCTCCAAGGTTTCCGTCATAATGCTATACGCTTTCGCACCTGCCACATTGCTACTTCTATACTTATGGAGAATGCTGTTCAACAGGTATCAAGATACCTCTGCAGCTCATCCCAGAAAGATGCGTGCCGTCAGCAGGTCCAGAGGTGCATCCTGGGCATACTTCAAAAAATTCGCAGTGCCTGCTGTTCCAGTAACTGTTATGACCGTCGGTTTGTATTTTAGCTACGACAAGATACACAGGCAAATTGTCTTGATGAACTATCTCTCCCGCCAGAATCGATGGTCCGAAGTCCTTGAGCTTGGCAACCGTCTGCCGAAGAATATCTACAACATCTACTGCAATCACGACATCAATCGAGCTTTGTATCATACCGGCAGATTGGCTTATGATATGTTATGTTTCCCACAAAATCCGCACGCCCTTTTGCTCACACATGAGCAAGAAGAATCTTCTATGACACAATTGAAAATGTGTGATACTTTCATTGAGCTTGGAAATATAGACTATGCAGAGAAGCTGGCCTCCGAATTCCTCGTTATCAAAGGCCAGAGCGGCATAGTGCTCGAGAAGCTCGCCTGGATTAATATCATTAAAGGACAAGAATCCACTGCTCGAATATATCTCAACGCTTTGAAGAAGGACCTGATATATCGTAACAAAGCAGAATCAATGCTGAGCAGCCTGAAGACAGGATTTAAATCAGATGAGGCCGCCTACATTCGTCGGGTCAATTCGTACATTCGAAGGAATGGAGATGCCAGGCTCTACAAAGAATCCATAGAGGAAATGCTGACGGGACTTCTCAAGCAAAATCCCCGAAATAAAATGGCATTTGAATACCTTATGGCTTGCTACCTGTTAGCCGGTCAGCTTGACAATATCGCGGCGAACATTCAACGCCTTGCTCAGCTCGGATATCAGAACGTCCCCACTCTTTACGAAGAGGCAATGCTGATATACTATAGTTTGCATGGCCGGCAACCAGATTTGAATAAGCTCAATATAAAGAGTGAAACAATTGAAAGATATAAGCGGTTCGCGCGACTCTACAATTCAATGCAGGCGCACAATCGCCAAATTGTACTCCAGCATCTGGCCCGTGAGTTTGGCACCAGCTACTTCTTCTTCTACTACTACAAGTTCACAGCACCTATGGGAGTTAAAAATAAACGAAAAGATTTTTATAATTAATTTTTCCTACGGCTCTTTTTCTTCTCACGATGCTTTTTCCAATGCTCTGTTTTTCCGACCAAGCAGGGACTGATTGGTTGATATACTCCAACGTAATTTTCATTTAGTATTCTTGCAATTTCGGAAGCCGATATATCCGATGGAGAAGACCTCAAGAGTTTACCGACTTGCTCATTTAATACTCCCATAGGCCATCTCTCTGCTTTTTCTGTTTGCTTTGGAGCCGCTAAATATTCTCTTGTCAGTTCCGCTGAATGTCGAAGGCGTTCTACTGCTGGCCCAGCTACCGTGTCGAAAAAATTGACACACCAAAACCCAAGGTCATGATTGTCTTCTACCCTGTTCTTATCATTTTGAATTTGTCGCATAAATTTGGTACAATTCAAAAAATTGTTCCATATCTCCTTCAGCGGCTCAGCAATACCGGGCATATACAAGCGGTACGTTTCCACAATATCACCAAACTGCCTTTTATGTGCCGTATCCTTGAACAACTCCATAATGAAAAAATCTGAGAACCAACGTGAAATCCACTTCTTGCGGAAAGCTATGGTTGTGTGCCTAAATTTATCCCTTTGCTGCCCAATCCACTCGTCTATATCATTGGCAATTTGCTCCAATGATTCAGCCGCACGTTCTAATTCTTTATCAGGTTTTACTTTGGCCTTTTCTCTTTCTTTTACAATTCCGCGCATTATGTTTCCTCCGAACTGCCAAAAGGGAGATAGCATTTGTCCCTGCACCGGCAAAAGTCAGCATAACAAGCTCCCTCCGACTCATAGTCCCCTATTAAATCTTACGAAATATGCCGAAGAATGCAAACATAAGGTGTTTTTCAAAGTTGATAAGTCCGTCGACCCGGCGCCGGACGGGACTGATAAGGCTTCTGCTGGCTTTCAATTCATTAAGGTATCTGATAACCTCCACATGGGTTCGTCCATCGTGACGGACTAAAAAGCCTCCCCGTGGGGCAGCTCACCCCGTGCCCAATATTTGACGGGCGGGGTTCATAAAAATCCTACGCGGATTCTTGGCAGGCTTATGCCGAATTGCGGGAGAATAATTCGCATTTAATAATCGTAAAAGGCAGTGCCCTCGCTATCGGTGCCGGTCCAGTTAATCTTAAACTCACCAGTTTCTTTCTTGTATAACCATCCACTGGATGTACCGTCCACCGCCGCAGAAAAGGCGGTCGCCTCGGGTACACAGACAATATTCGATAACTTGTTGTAGGGATTCTCGGGTAGTTTCCTTATATAAGGCCCGTTTACAAAGGGCTCGGCAGGAACGATGGACGGGGAAACCGCCCCCGTTTCCGTGGTCGTGGCAGTAAATTGTAATTCCAGCAGGGCTGTTGGTGCACCGGAACCATTTACATAGCCCGGCGGGATTCCTTTGTGCTGTAATTTATACAGCTCAATCTGATTTCGTATTACCCTGAGATTATCTTTAGCCGCTGGCTCCCGAGCCTTCGCAATATGTCCCTGAAATGTAGGTAAAACAAGCGCCCCAAGTATGCCCAGGACCGTCACAACCAATATAACCTCAACGAGTGTAAAAGCCTTTTCTTTCATCTCTTACGCCCAATAATATCAAATCAGGAAAATACATCTCCCATATCGACCATTAAGAAGCGGTACTTCCCCATAGGACTTTTTCAACGCCAAACAGACCGGCATTGACCGGAAAAATCTATTTCTTTGGCGGCACAATCCGCACGTCGTCTGTCCCACGTATTACCTTTTCTTCAGTTGTCTTACCTGTCAAGGTAGCTTCTGTACTGCTCTCATCCAGATTCAGCTTCTGCGTCTCAAAGTGAAACAGCATATCCTCATCACCGTCATCATCTACATCGCATAGTGTCCAACGCACGGGCGAAGCTCCCGCGAATTCCACGGTGACAGGGTCAATGTCTCTGGCATCGAAGCCATCGGTTGTTAGAACTGCCACTGGTACGACTCCCTTGGACTTGAGATTTATGCTGTTGGGATTGCCGCCGGTCTTGATATCAATCTCCACCTCAATCTCATCGAGGCCGGAATTTCTCAGATAAACGGGTATATTGCTATAAAACTTCAGTTTAATGGGGTCACCGTTTCCATAGGTCCCTGTCAATGTTCCGCCTGAAAAGGAGACCTGACCAGGGACACTAAAGTCACCATCACCCCCGAAGTTTGTGCCATAGACTGTCACAACCGCATACGGCTTATCTTTGCTAAGGGCGATATACCAGCCAACGTTGCCGCAATAGATATTCAAAATGCTGCCAGGATATGCATATACGTATTGTGAAACAGAGGCATAAAGATTCACTGTTGTACCATTCCCTACTTCCAACCAGCTCAGGTCTGTGGTAACATTGTGTTCACCGCCGTCATTGTAAATGACAGCCCATCCGCGAGGTGCGGCGCATAACACAATCGCCAGAATACACAATAAAATTGTCGATAGCCTCTTTCTAACATGATTTTTCTTTTCTTTCTTTTTCATTTTCTCACCCTCAAAAAATAAAATTTTGGTTCTCTCAATTTCGCTTCTTGGCCTATCCCGGCGTGTGGATAAATAAAGACATCCATCCACACACCGATGCTCTGTTCTGCTAATACTGACCTCCGTGCCTGCGAAGTAATTCGACTACATCCCTGCAAACTCTATCCTTATTGGCCCTGACGGATGCCCAATACAGAGGGGTACGGGACAATAAATCTCTTGCATTCACATCTGCTCCCCGGGCCAGTAAGAGCTCAGCGACATCCTTATGGTCCTGTTGAGCCGCATAATGGAGAGGAGTACGACTCGGACTTTTATCTTTTGCATTAACATCCGCCCCCTGAGCAAGCAAAATCTCGACCACATCCAAATGACCGTCTCTGGCTGCAAAGTGCAAAGGTGTTCGTTCCATTTGATTTTCCGCATTTACATTCGCTCCACCGGCAAGCAGAACCTCGACTACATCCTTGTGTCCGCCTAAGACCGCTGCATGCAAAGGCGTTTCGCCCATCATATCTGTTGCATTTACATTTGCTCCTTTGGCAATGAGAAGCTCGGCAATCTCTACATGGCCCTGCTGAGCTGCGCAGTGCAGAGGAGAAAAACAGTTTTCGTCTTTAACGTTTACATCCACTCCATTGTTAATTAGAAACAAAACCATCTGCTTCTGCTCGTTCTGCAGCGCCTCAAATAGAAGAGCCTGGCCATCTACTTCGGTATCCACCAGTGTAGGCTCCTCTGCCAGCAAGGCTTCTGCCTCTTCAAGATTTCCCGACCTCACCGCTTGCTGAAACATCGCAACATGATTTTCACATCCGGTGAGCGCGAAACTGGCAAATAAAATCATCACAGCGATAATCTTTCTTTTTCCATTAGCCATGACAAACCCCCTTAAGACAAATTGGTATTGATTAGCAAGTCGCACAGCGCGGCTCACTTTCTGACTGAATTGCCCGTATTGTCATCTAATCGCTATCAGCACTATCGCAATTGTTCCTATTAACAGAATAATCAATCCGATTATTAGCTCGGTACGGCTCATAATGGCCCCTGCTTAAAATATAAGAAATGGCTTGAGAGATACAAACTCACCAGAATAAACCACAGAAATCGGCATACGAATTCGCTGTAAAACGCCCGGATGCGGCCTAATTTTCTCGACCTCTCAAACGAAAAGTCCAATAATACAATGCGCCTTGAGATTCTCCCCCTGTCTTCTTCCTCCTCCAGATAAAGAAAATAGCCATTTTTGTCCTCGCGTATATATTTACTATTTTTTAAAGGGAGTTTCTTTCTTTTAATAAGCCTTGTTAGCGAACTGCCAAATTTAGAGGGAGAAACATTATGGAAGTGGTAAAAGGATTTTGGCAGCATACGAACGGCAAAATTTACGCCGTCAAAAGCGATACGTTCGGAAAAATCATAGGCGCTGCCGGACCTTTGGACTCTGATGACCTGCACGACCTCAACGATTACGACTACAAGCCCGCCATAACCGGATGGCTGGCAGAGGCTGTAGCCCAGCATAAATTACATAGAATCAATCCCCATATTGCCTGATTCCCTTAATTCATAATGTCCACGAACGTAATCTTGCAGTTGCCTTGTCTTGTCGGACCAGAAAACGATAAATCCTAATCCTAAATCCTAAACAAATTCAAATATCTAAATTCAGATGACAAAAACAATCGGGGCCTATACCGAATCAATCAGTATAGGCCCCGATATAATACAACACCTGACACACTTCCCGCTAATGCGAGAACCTAATCAGCCTCACATCAATTCCCTAAATCAGCAGGTGCTTATTCAACTTCGACAAATCTTACATCATCTACCCAGAAATCACCTGCTGCAAAAGCTATGTGGAATGTGATGGAAGCCGGACTGACATCCGCATCAAAAACAGGAGTTGTTACGCTGTATTCTGCCCATTGGTCAGTCATGGTTATGATCTGCTCACCAAATCCGGTCCACGGGTCTTGTGCCAGTTCCGGTTTGAAATTAACCTGCAGTGTACCCTGATTGCACTTGAGAAAGGCCGAAAGGGTGTATTTCTTGCCTGCTTGAAAAGTATGGCCTATGTGCTGCAGACCAACATCCCAGAAATTTGCACCTGCTGCGTTAACCACAACATGCAGACAGTAATTTCCCTCGATCGGGTCTTCCGAAACCACTTCGATAGAACCGTTGCCGTACAGATTCCACGTTAACGGTGCCCATGTGTTCAACGGCGCTGCAGGACCGTCCTCAAACCCGCCGTTAGCCAGTATATTTTCGATTTTCTCTTTTGCGAGTGTCCCTATCAGCTCCACTTCGGCTATCTGCATACTATTAACAGAACCACCTACAGGGCCTCGAATGGCCGTGAAGATAATCTGATAGTGCTTGTATGCCACGTTATTCTCAAACAAAATCGGCGTCTTGTTCATCGTGAAGCGTGGCCACGCCGCCTCCTGGGCAAAATCGACAATATCACCACTGGCAATCAACTCATACGGCCCATCTATGCTCACATTAGAACCCGAAAGTTCAAATGCAATCGGGTCACGACCCGGAACATCATTCGCTGTCGTTAAAGTCAGTCCGGTCACAACACTCGGGCCAGCCGATGGTGTAACCTGGAAACCAGTGCCGCCTGTCCCTGGGTCAGGACTAAAATCTCCTTTGAAATGCAGATACTTTGTCGCGGTATTATCATCTATCGCCAAAGGAGGTGTTTCAGCACCGGGCCAGTCTCCATCGTTCGGAACACCCTGGACAACATCTCCCGGCGCTGTAACATCAGCCGGTTTGGGTGCGAGGACCCCTAAAAACTCGACTTCGGCTATCTGCATACTGTTGGCATTTGGTGCATCTCGAATGGCCGTGAAGATAATCTGATAGTGCTTGTATGCCAGGTCATTCTCAAACGAAATCGGCGTCACGTTCTTTGTGCGGCGCGGCCAAGCATCTGCCTGGGCGAAATCGACAATATCGCCGCTGGCAATCAAAGTGTACGGCCCATCGATGCTCTCATTAGAGCCGGAGAGCTCAAATGCAACCGGGTCACGCGGTGCTGCGTCATTCGCTGTGGTGAAGGTCAGTCCCGTAACAATAGTCGCGCCATCCAACGGCGTAACGCGGAAACCGGCACCACCTGTCCCTGGGTCGGGATTGAAATCTCCTTTGAAGTGCAGATACTTCGTCAGGATGCTGTCATCAATCGCCAGGGCAGGATGTTCATTACCAGGCCAATCTCCATCGTTCGGAACACCCTGAACGATATCGCTCGGCACAGTAACGTCCGACACAGGTGAGAAAAACGCATCGGAGTGTGCAGCGATGTCTTCATCGGAAAGGGTAGTGTCATAAATAGCCACGCCAAAGATGTCACCATCGAAGTTATCGAAGGAGCCGCTTGCATCTGCACCCTGGGCTCCGTAGCCGATGCCGACAGTACCAAACAAGGTAATCGCTGAAGCAACACTGGCTTGATAAACACCGTTGACATAAAGCTTAGTCGTACCCGCATCTTCGCTGGAAACAAATACTAGATGGGTATCAACACCGGGATTGTTAGGAATACCGTAATAAAGGTCCACTACACCAAAAACGGTAGCGCCATATTCCCCGGTATTGTTCCACTGGTCAAACTTCAGTCCTACCCGTGTGTCGCCGAACTGTCTTCTGCCTATCAGGCACATGCTGGCCTCTGTTTCATCAGGATTGCTACGAACGACAAACTCGTAGGTCATATCACCGCTGTATTGCCCAATATCGTAGAGGGCGTCTGCAACGTTGGTGGCGATAAATCCTGGTGAAGATGCCTCGGCTGCGGCTTTCCAGCTCGCAATCGCAGCGGTCCTGTCCTTATGTACAACCCGGATGTCGTCGATACGGACCGTGCCGGTGCCGCCGGCCGTCGGATTGGCCACGTCACCTACACCAAAGTAAAACTTCGCGGCATTCTTCGCATCCACGCCGGCAAATTCGCTCAGCGGAATTGTCCACTGCCTCCACGCATCAATACGTGTGGCACCAGCATAAGGATGAGCTACCGAGGCAATTGCTCCGGTACTATCCTCCAACGCCACATATATCGGCTCAGGAGTATTAAACGGTATGCCAATGTCTGTATTCATGTCCTCGGCACTTATGTTGCCCTTAACACTCACGTTGTCGAATGTGTATGTGCGCTTCTGGCCGGCTGCGTGTGAGGTAACGAACAGACCAATGTAAACGTCCGCTGCCATCTCAATGTCC
>Ga0315314_1000109_pt1 | contig 113791 bp, 119 predicted proteins | sample TDP9_MG_FD_203631 | JGI IMG/M metagenome (GOLD analysis project Ga0315314, IMG submission 203631) | Freshwater sediment microbial communities from Lake Towuti, South Sulawesi, Indonesia - TDP9 | ecosystem: Environmental > Aquatic > Freshwater > Lake > Sediment | place: Indonesia: South...
CTCAAGATCGGTCCATACTCTGAGGGAGAGGAAATCGAGATTCCGTACTGGATAGCTAGTGAGCTTGAACGCGCTGGGATAGTCAGATTCCGAGAAGAAGAGCTCTTGGACCTCAAGAAGCTTGACAAGATTCTCTGGAAAGAAAAAGTGCAGCAAGCCAGACAGGTGAGCCACATCGAAGAGGATTTTTATCCACGCCTCAGACGTTTCTTAGCTCGCCTCAAGAAAGGCGCCAACAGCAGTCCGGAGAGAAACGCTGAATATCGTAAGGCTGAAGCTGTGGCAAAAGACATTATCAATATACGGCTCCGCAAGATCGTCTCCCTAGCCAGTTCACCCGAACAGACTAACGAAACCCTGAACGACCTAGCTAAAGAAGAACGTACGTTGTTCGATCAATTGTTTGCCATGGTCAGTGAATGGAAAGCAGGGATCATGAAAGAGTCAAATGAACCGTGACTGTTTGATTCCATCGTTAGTCAGAAGCTCAAGATAAGCCAGAATGCTCGCCCTTTCGTCTTTGCGAACTAGGGTTTCTGTACAAGAAGTAGACGCCTAGGAGCATTACTAAGCCTGCGCCTGCCTGAACAACTGTTAAGGTTTCTCTGAGAACGATAGAAGCAAATGTGGCTCCGAAGATGGAGGAGGTTGAGAAGATTACCCCTGTTTTCATGGAGCCTATTTCTCTGAGAGCAAACATGAACAAGACGATGGAGAATCCGATGCTGAAGGCTCCCACAGAGAACAAGTAAGGTAAAGAAAGAAGGGGGATTCTGAAGTTTACGTTGAGAAGCAGCGCAGAAAGCAACACTATTGAACCGCCTAAGAGGCATTTCAAAGCAACTAGATGAGGCAAGTCACGTTTCTTACTCAGGAACTTGCTCAGATTGTTGTCAACTCCCCAAGACAGACACGCAAGAATAATCAGTAGGTTTCCCGTGAGTTCGGTTGCTAGCGTGAGGTTCTGAAACTCGCCTCTTGTAGTCACGAAAACGGCGCCAATGACTAACAGCAAAATGCCGAAGTAATCCTTACGCACGCCTCTTTCTCTCAGAAAGATGACGGCTATAACGACTGTGAACAGGGACTCCATGTTAAGCAGCAGAGAGGCATTCACCGCTGTCGTCAGGCTTAGACCGTAAATGAAAAGAAAGGAAGCGACGACTGCACCAGAAAGTGCAACAAATAAGAGAATGATATAGTCTTTCCTCTCCATGGTTGGCTCTACCTTCGTAGGGGTCTCTAACCAGCTAAGAACTATCGCATGAAGCGGAGAAAGACGGACAACAAAAAGAAACACACCTGCAATGAAATAAATGAGCCCAGCGACAACAAGCGGATGAGCCTCTGCCAAAATGATCTTGTTCAGTGTAGAACTCAATCCAAACAAAACTGCAGCTGAAACAGCGCCAACATATCCCCAATGATGAGTCATGTCACCAAGTTCCTGCTCAAATCTCATAGGCTAGCACAGTATTGAAAGGCATGTCAAAGCGCCATCGCCTTTGCGGAACTCTGATATATCCAACTCTTTGACTGCGAAGCCTTCGCTTTCAACTAGCTTCGTTGTCTTGGGATAACCCTTCGCCACCAAGACCGTTCCATTCACAGAGAGACAGTCCGCAGCCCGTTCCTCACCCTTAGGAACTCTAATCTTACTGTAGCCTCTCAAAGCATCTAGATCAAAGCGATCCTCAGCCACAATGACGTAATTGTCGCCGAGATAAGTGCACGCAGACTTCAGGTGAAGCACTTTGCTAACTTTCACAGGCGTTATGTCAAAGCCGTCGTTCCGAACGATTTCCTTCAGCTGACGCACAGCCTGAATGTTAGTTCGCTTGGAAAGACCTGCGAAAATTCTGTTCCCAATGTTGAGGATGTCTCCGCCATCAATTGTGGCTGGGGGCTTGATGTAGTAAACATCCTTTAATGTTTCTAGCACTTTGGCAACTTCAGCCACTTCTTTGGCTCGAGACGGCACTTTTATGTTGCAGATTACTGCTTTCGCGCCTAGAATGAAAGCTGTGTCCTCAACAAAGCATCCATCGGGTAGAGTATTGTCGCCTTTTACCCAAATCAGCTTCAACCCTAGACTCTGCAAAGCCTCACAGTAGTCTCTGTGCTGCTTTTGGGCAAGCGCACCATCAATCTTCTCGTTTCCTGTCCTCACACACTGGTCATAAGTGTCAGCTACGGGTCTGACAATTGCGTGTGTGGCTGTTGGCGTGTTCATAAAGGGTCAATGAAGCTCTAACGCTGTCTTTATGTCTTCTGCTATCATCTTTCGCTTCGATTTCTCAATCAAATAGCTCTTGCCAGTCTGCAGGTATGAGGGAAAAACTCGGAGCTGTTTTAAGAAGTACTTGCCCTTTCTGATCTTATACGTCGAACCAGAAGGAATGATCCTCTTACCCATGCTCCTCTGGGCAATCAGGTTCATAGCTTTGATGGCAGTGTCACCCATCAGCAGAGCCGCCTTCAACTCCGGAAACAGTCTCAGCTCATTCTCCAATATGCGAACGGAGCAGTTGTCGATGGTTTGCGCAGCTATTGCATAGGCGGTCTTTCCACACTTTATGGCTGTAGTAATAAAGACTCCAAGGTTCAACACGTCTTTCATATTGGCAACATTGAAACCAGCATCGTTGAACGCCTGCACAGTCGTCTCAGCGTAGAACGACTTCTTTAGAGCGTAAAAGTGGTCTCCAAGGTTGTCAGGAGGTGCCTCAGAAATCATAAACACACGAATCTTGTTGGCATCCACCTCAATGTTCGGAATCATATAGCTCTTCTTATTCACGTCGTGGCAGGGAAAATCTGGGCATCTCACATGCTCACTGGGACGCATTACCTCTTCACCTTTGATACCGAGATACAGCGCATTTGCACATATGCCTTCTTATCTCAGGCGGTCGAGACGAAAACGTGAGCCTGTTCTCTGCATGCTCTTGATTTGGGTTAATTGGCTTGGTGTTCGTTGCAGCGTGAACTGCGATTGTGTTGACGGTTTGATTAAGATTGGTCTGTTGAGGGTTGAGCAGACGCAGAACAGGAAAGTAACGGTTTTGACGGATAAAGGTCTTCAGGCTTTGGCTGATTATGAATCCTATCGGTTGAGGTTGTCAGATTTCTATAAGCGGTTTAATGGTCAAGACAGATAGACGCAAAAGGAGGTGAATAAGTAAGAATGTGGAGTGTCTTCGTCTGGTCGTTCATAGGCGCCTTAGTCTACATTTTGGGCGGATGGCTGAAACAAACGCCACAAGAAAACTTCAGCGGAAGAAAAGCATTGGAACCCCTGATCACAGCCATTCTCGCAGCCCTGATTTCAATCGCCTTCGATATTCCTCCAGCAGAAGCCCTCGCCATGCTGAACCAGTGGATAGCAGCCTTCGTGCAATTCGTGACCAGCACCGGCATGATCGCACTATTCGAGTTTTGGTATAAGGCATTGTGGCGCAGAACATAAACAATACAAACAAAGACCCAAGTTTAGCGTTGTCAATCAAACCTTGGAACACTTTTTTCTGATTATTCAGAGTAAATGAAGATTGCGGGTCGGTTTTTCCATAATTTTTGCTGAGGATGAATAGGTCTAAGACGTCTACTTTGTTGTCTCCATTGACGTCGCAGTTCGAGTCCCAAGCGAGTGATCCAAATGTGCTTCCATACGCTTTGTTCAAGTCAACTAAATCTGTTGCATCAACTTTGCGGTCACCATTTACATCGCCTGGAAAAGTCACTATGACGATGCCGGCTGTGTACGCGTTGTCAGCTATGTGAGTTTCGCCTGGGACTGGCCAAGCATAGGCGCTAATATTGTAGTTTCCAATCGCAAAGTCCGTAGTGTTCCATAAGAAGAGTAAACTGTTCTCACTCCTTCCCGACATTGTGATATTTTCTGTTCTGATGATTGTAGAGTTGGCATAAATGGTTACGTTGAACGTTTCTGCTAAGTATCCTTCATTTGCTATGGTAAGGTTTAGGTATAGAATAGAACCTCTCGCTATTACTGTTTCAAGGGGAGTTAGGTCTGTAATGGCGATGCTGGGGTGTCCGACCACGGAAATAACTGTGTTGGTTCTGGTCGTTTCTGGAACGCTTGGGAAATAAACGGTTGCAGAGTTAATGACCTCGGTGCCTTCTGGTGCATCATTTTTTACCTTGATCGTAAAATTGACGAAGCCTCCTTCGCCTGGTCCCACCTCGCCGACAAGCCATGTTATGGTTCTGATTGCAGGGTTATATGTTCCAGGTCCAGCTATGACAGAGCCATTCGCTTTGTTGATTACAGGACCTATCTCTAAAGTTGAATCGTTTAAGTTTTCATCTAATGTTTCGGTAATGTATACGCCAAAAGCTATTCCTTCGCCTTCATTCTCATATTCGACTGTATAGTTCAAAGTCTGACCTTGTAGGACATAACCATCATAGCCGTATTTCACATTGGGATCGCGGGCTACCGTTATGCGAGACTTATGAACGCCGTCGTACAAATCAAGATACAAGTCAAGATCATACAAAGCGATCGTTGTCATTCTGTAATGCTGTACAAATCGTGCGATAGGTTCATCCCATGTCATGCTGCTGACAGATTTCCCTGATATTGGTGAGAAAGCAGCCAATTCCTTGCCGATTGTTTGAAGCAAGTACTCGCCTGTGCCGATGTACTGCAACTTTCTCCATGTTTCCTCGTCAATCTTTCCATTCTGATATAGGTTGTTCGCCCAGTCCTGATCCAATTCGAACTCGGCGGTCTTGTCAACATATCCTGGCAAACGATTCGCAAAACCAAGAAGCTTGTCCACCGCACCTATGTTTTCCACCATTTTAATGGTTAGCTCATCGTACGTGCCTGGCGAAGGATCAAAAATGAAGAACTTGTAAAGGATTTCTCTTTTGTCGTCTGGCAGATCCTTCACTTCGACAGTTGGTTCCCTCATTTCAGAGACTTTAACAATTGATGTTTCCCAAAGGGTAATGCTACTTTCAGTTTGATTGTGGATGATGGCTTTCACCTTCGAATAGGTCGCGTTAACCTGAACAATTTCGAATTCTGTTCCCATAGTCGGATCGGTTTCCACGTACCTTATTTCCGGTGCATCAACGAAAGACGCCACGAGGGTACCGTCAGCTAATCCCCAGATAACTCTACCTTGGGTTGCTAAGTCAACCTTGCCTTTTGGAGGCACATCAAGGCGCCAGCTAACTTCTCTGAAATAGGCCGTGTAGATGCCATTCCCCGTGTTTGATAGATAATCAACCGCCCAGGGGAACTCATTGACTACTGTGACGTTATTCGCCGACTTCAAACCATCATTTCTAATTTCAATGGCATAAGCGATTTTTTGTCCTGGGCTTACTCTCTCAGGTCCCCAGATTTTGAGTTTTAGATTTGGGGTTGGAGGGAGGCCGAGGTCAACTCTTTTTATTTCTATGAATAATCGTCTTGGCGTCTCAGTTTCATCTAAGACTGCAGAGACAATGCCAAATAACGGGCTTGTAAAGAGCCCTTTCATCACAAGTGTTACGGGGGATACAAGCCTATCGTAAGTCCAACCTTCTCCAGACCCAAGCTTGCAGGTGTAAGAAACTATAGAGAAACCTTCACCAATGTAGGGGGCCCCGCTAACTATTCGAAGATGAGTAAAAACAGCACTTAAATTTTGGTTATAACCACCCGAAACCGTTCCTTCTACAGATGTTTGCAGGACATAAAGCTCTGTGGCAGGAAACTCAGAGACGTTCAAGTAGTTGAGGTTCCCATTTATATTGACAATTGCTGAGGTGGTTGCGGTGCCTATTTTCCAGGTAGCTCGATACTGGTCATAAGTCCCACTTTGTGGCATGGTCTCGACAAGATATCCTTCAAGAGTGCCTGAGATATTTCCAGACATAGCACCTTTTAGGTGAATTTTTCTTTCAGCACTGTCCAGAATCATAGCTCCCTCCCATGAGCCATCGTAACGGACTCCTTCGAGTATAGCTTCCCATTCACCTTTAGAGAACCCTTTGCCAGCAAATGGGCCTGTATTCATGCTTACAAAATCCAAATGTGTGAAGTTGAGAGTGCCGCTGAGGTCGCCTGTTACGCTTCCATTTGTTAGTACCGTTTCCTCTGTAAGAACACTCTCGATGAGGAAGGATTCTCTGGAGGACTTTTCAAAAGAAGGCGGAGGACCGAGATATGATGTTGACCGTCTTACAGTAGTGACTCCCGCGATTGGTATGACGGTAAATGTGTCAGATGAGACAAAGTGCATTGTTGCGACGACGTTTATAGTTCCTGTTATAGGCGTGGCTGTTTGGCTTGAAGGTAAAATGGGTGTTTCAAATGCTGAGATAGATAAAGTTCCGACAATGGGGTTGGCCGATGAAGTCGATGGCGAAACCACTTGAATGCTTAATTCAGTTGTATAGATTCCCACGATTGGTTTGACTATTGCCGTGGACAGAGAAACCGCTTCCGTGAACAGAGTTACCTCCTCTATAGATGGCATTATAGGGTCTGTTGTTATTCCGCTGATGTTTGTTAGGGAAGGCGCAATGGTGATTACTGAAACAGTGGATATTCCCATAACTTCAGCTGTTGAAGGCAATATTGTGGTCATGAATAATGTTTCTGCACCCGTGACGTTGGTCGTCAATAGAGAGACAATGGATGTTGATAGAGTGGTTGTGCCTTTCAGCTCGGTTGTGGTCGGAGTAACGGAATGAACTGATATTGTAGATTGTCCTGTTATGGGAGTAGTTTCCACAGGAACCGTTGTGGAGGAGGGTGTGGTAGAATCTACAATGATCTTAGCGATGGCTACTGTCATTGGAGAAGTCGTTAGCATAAAGCAGAATAGTAAAACAAGAAGTACCCTAACCCTCCGTTTGCAACCCATCGTTTCATCTACAGCTCCTTGAAACTATGGTGTTATCAAGTGGAAGCGAAGGATAGCTGGCTTACCTCCAGTGGAATGTGTGGCTGAATAGATGTCACCGATGTTTGTTTTTGTATCTATTGTAATCCCAAAAGCGTATCCTAAAGCAAAGCACCAGTAAGTTATAGTATTGTCGGGGGCCAATCCAAAGAGATATCCAGATTTTCCGATAGACCAAACATTGCCTTCTGAATCAACAAATAGCCCAACTGGAGTCGCTGAGACCCCAGGCAACGATAATGACCACTGAGTCAATTCATTCGTAGCAGGGTTAAGCCGACCTATTTTTCGACCTTGGTACTCCGCAAAGTAAACTTGTCCACCAGCTACATAAAGTCCTGAAGGTCTACTGTTCGGAGTTGGAATTGCCCACTCAGCAAATTCGTTTGTGTATGGGTTAAGACGACCTATCTTGTTACCATCATATTCAGCGAACCAAACATTGCCATCGAAGTCGACCATGGTATAACAAGGTCTGGTGTTGAACGGCATTGTTGGTATTGTCCACTCAGTCAACTCGTTAGAGGTTGGATTAAGTCGGCCTATTTCATTAGTCGAACATTCCGGAAAATATGCGTTCCCGTAAGAGTCCAAAGAAATCGTGGGAAGGGCTTCATAATTAGAGTAATAGCCAATGCCGTCGACGGGCCAAATAGTGAAGAAGTTCGTGGATGGATCAAGTCGACCGATTCCACTATAAGAAGCAAACCAGACTTTGTTGGTGGCATCTACTGAAACCGTTAGCGCATAATTGCTCTCAGGTATAAGCCATGTTTTTATTTCATTCGTAGATGGGTTGAGGTATCCGATTTTGTAGGCATAATCAAGGCTTCCAAACCATACGTTTCCACCCGAATCAACCGATTCTCTGATGACCATAGGTCGAGTGGTCACAGTCGTCAAATCCCAATTGCTAAACGCCATATCTTCTTCTCCATAGACCTGAGCAACTGAAATCACAAGTAAACCCAAGAGCGTCAGCGAGCTTAGGAGACGTAACCGAGAGAGCTTGTGCCCTCTTCTTCGCAGGATAAAAGCCGCTATGATTATTGCAATGAAACTCCCAGCCATTAAAATGTATGTCCAAGGCAAAGTTGGAGCATATGAATCAGCAGGGGTTGCTGCAACCTGCAGGGGCTCAACTTTAGAAGTAGTCGGGTTAACCATAGTTGTAGCAGAACTCACTCTTTCAGCAACAGGCGTCACAGATGCCGAGGAACCGGAAGATGAAACAGTTGAGTTGCTGTCCAAGCTTGTTGCCAACGCCAAAGGAAACCTTCCGACAATGAACACAAACAACATTCCTATTGAGGCTAATACTGAAACTGTTTTACTTTTCAATCTGCACATTCTCCTGCATTTACCTTACCTCCTCGTTTCAAACATAAAGTTTGTGGAAGAATCTTCAAGCGTTGTCTTGTTAGTTTTGTATATGCGTGTGTGGGTGTAGTCTCTGTTAATCTCTCTGCTTCTCTTAGAGTCTCTCCGTCTCTTCTGATGCTAATAGCCTCTGCCCAATTCAATCTCGTCTCGCTTCTCTCTCACCAGTTAATCTCTGTGCACACGCACATCCAATTCTTCTCTTGTGCTATCCCATGCGTCTCGCATGAAGCTTGCCAGAGCCCAGCATTTGCCTCGTTTCTCGGCTACACGCTGACCCAACATGGCGTCTAACCGTTTATTCATTTGCTTTATGCGATTTGTCACATGGAAGCGCGTGTAGCGTTTATCGCCCAGTCGAACAGCCACATCACGCGGGAGCATGCCGTATTCTCCTGCGCCCCGCAACTCTTCGAGTATTTCGTGGTCGACTTCGTCTTGGCAGGCGATGTCCTGTATGTACTCGGGCTCAGACACCATAGAAGGCTCAAGACCCTTCGCCAAAAACGCAAAACAACTTCAATTCCTTTAAGCCTATGATCCACCTTGTCAAATTTCTGCAGAAGGTATTGGTACTTGCCTATTTTATCGTATTGTGCACGGCTTTTTTTTAAACCTGTTTTTCGGTGATTTGTGATGGTTCAGGACTCAGAAAACTGCCTAAAACCTAACAAAAAGCGAAGTCCCGAATTTACATAGCAAGAGAAACTGACATCGCCCCTGCCACAGGAACCGAAACCAGCTCGGTATTATTACTGATTCTGAGTGGAGGTAAATAACATCTGAAAACTGAAATCCCGAACGCCATAGAAGAAGTCGTACAGTGCAGTCCTGCATGTTCAATTACACAAGTTCGAACCACTGCTTGCGACACAACAAAGGTAGATAATGTCGTCGTCGGTAACACTCTGACGACAACGTCCACACAGCTTCAGCCGCACCCATACGTGATGATGATGAAGCATAGCGCAAGTCAACTTCGTCACGCAGACAGGAGCAACACTAGTAGAAGACGGGCTTAAGCGACACTCTCCTTCTTCTTGCACACACTCTTCCAGACGCAAGCGCCCATACAATGAACCCTCGTTTCCACTACTACCTTTAAATCTGCAAACAGCAATTCTCACGTAATCAACATTCACACTTCTCTGAAAGAGAAAGGAGCGCGTCGCCTAGAAATTGGACGAAGAAACCATCGCGGGCATAGACCCTCAAACACGATTCCAAGACTTCCTAAAATCAGACAAATACCGCAAACGCCTCAGCCAAATAGCCGTCGAGGGCTCAACCAGCATAGCAGTCGACTTCGACGACCTCCTAGCCACAGACACAGACTTCGCCGAAACCCTAGTCGACAAACCCGACGAATACATGCAACACGCCAACCGCGCCGCCTACGCTCAACTGCAAATCGAGGAACCAGAATACGCCCAAGAAACCGAAGCCGTAACAGTACGCTTCCACGGCTTACCCGAAACCACCCAGCTCCGAACCTTGGGCTCATTGCACATAGGCAAACTAGTCCAAGTTGAGGGCATAATCGTACGCGCCACACCAGTCAACCCCATGGTCATGCGAGCCGCATTCAAATGCAAACGCTGCGAAAGCATCCAATACATAGACCAAACCACCCCCTTCCTAAGAGCACCATTCGCCTGCGCCGACCCAGCCTGCCGAAGCAAAGGACCCTTCGACTTCATCCAAGAAGAAAGCACATTCATCGACTTCCAACGCATACGTATCCAAGAACGCCCTGAAGACCTTCCGCCTGGGCAATTGCCCCGCTGGCTCAACATACGCATGCCAGGCAGAGACCTAGTCGACCTAGCCAGACCCGGCGACCACGTAGCCGTAGTCGGAAGTGTACGCGCTGAAGCCTCAACCGTACCCGGCGTAGGAAAACAACGCGTCTTCCGCCTAAACCTCGACGCCAACCATGTAGATGTCAGAAGCAAAGAACCCGAAGCCCTCATAACAGCACCTGAAGAGAAAAAACGAATCCTAGACATAGCCCGCGACCCATGGGTCCACCGAAACGTCATACGCTCCATCGCACCCAGCATCTACGGCTACGAACACATCAAAGAAGCCATAATGTACCTACTATTCGGCGGCGTCATGAAACAACTCGAAGACATAACCATCCGCGGCGACATGAACGCCCTACTCATTGGAGACCCAGGCACAGCCAAAAGCCAACTACTCCAATACGTAAGCCGCATCGCACCACGAGGATTGTACACAAGCGGCAGGGGCACAACCGCCGCAGGATTAACAGCAGCCGTACTACGCGAAAGAGGAGGAGGCATGAGCCTCGAAGCAGGAGCCCTAGTCCTAGCCGACAAAGGAGTAGCCTGCATCGACGAAATCGACAAAATGAGACCCGAAGACCGCGTCGCCATACACGAAGCCATGGAACAGCACACAGTTTCAGTCGCCAAAGGCGGCATCGTAGCCACACTTAACGCACGCACCAGCCTACTCGCAGCCGCCAACCCAGCCTTAGGCAGATATGAACCCTACCGCACCGTAGCTGAAAACATCACGTTGCCAGTCACCATACTTAGCCGCTTTGACCTCATCTTTGTCTTACGGGACCAACCAGAAAAAGAAACAGACGCCAAAATGAGCGCACACATACTCGACCTCCACAGACGCGGCTCAATGCCAACCGCCGAGTCGCCCATACCGCCACAACTCCTACGCAAATACATAAGCTACGCCAAAAACATCAAACCCGTACTCTCAGAGCCAGCACTGCAGCGTCTAAAAGACTTCTATTTGGAAATGCGCACAGCAGGCGGAGAAAGCGAAGCCAGCCCCATCGCCATCACAGCCCGCCAACTCGAATCTCTCGTACGCATAGCAGAAGCACGAGCACGAGTAGCCCTAAGAAAAGAAATCCTAGCCGAAGACGCCGAAGCCGCAGTCAACATAATGAAAAAATCCCTAAGCGAAGTCGGCATAGACATAGCCACAGGAAAAACCGACATAGACCTCATCTACAGCGGCAAACCAAAAAGCATGCGAGACCGACTCCAAATCATACTGAGCACGATAGTCGAAATGGAAAAAGAAACAGGCATGGTAGAAAGAGCCAGCCTACTCGATAAACTAACTAAAGAACGCGACATAACACAGCAGGAAGCAGAAAGACTCTTACAGCAACTGGAAAAAGACGGAACCATATACCGCCCACGAGAAGGATACCTCAAGAAAACCTAAGATGTCGGCAATCTAGTCTTTGGCGTTTCAACTGCAATTCGTCCAAGCCAACACCCACGGGCTACACATAATCCTTAATGTGCAAAATCTTGAACTTCTTGCCCGCAGTTTCATATAGTGTCTTATCAGCCGTGATAAGCGGAACCTTCAACTCACCTGCCAATAAAACATAGGACGAATCATAAATCGTCAAATCCAAATCACATGCAATACCCAACGCCTGCGCTGACTGAGCCCAGCTTACCTCGTGCAACTCAATTCGCATATCGTTCAACGCCCTCAAAGCTTCTTTGGCATCCGCCTCAGAAATCCTCTTCAGCCTCGTAGCCCTCCACAAAGCGTTAGCCACCTCCTGCACAACAACACCGGGCGCAGACAGCTCCATGGCTCCTGAAACATGATCTTCCTTAAGCCTCAACGCCTTCTCCTGATAGGGCTCGCCAGGCAGAACCCATTTCGCAACAACGCTGGCATCTACAACGTACCGAGGCGTACCTATCTCTCCCTATCCTCTCGAATCCAAGACACCAACTCATCAGTGGGCACAGGCTTAGCTCTCTTCCTAACCTCATCTAGCTTATCTGAAGCAGCCTTCACCTTCTGCTCCTCAATTTTCTTCCTAATCGCATCCCGAATGTACTCGCTCCAGTTCACCCTAACCTGCCTCATCTTCTCCTTCAACTCATCCGAAACCTTCACCGTAACAGCACTCACTTTACCCAAAGTACATCCCCAAAGTACATATCATAAGCAATACATATAAGCATTACTGCGCAGCATAACAGCTTGAATAGCACAGTCTTGCATCTTCAACGACAACCGTCGAAGCTAACACCGTAGAAGAAGGCGCTAAGCTATCATCTCCTTCTTCTCATGAAATTTCACTTCCCGCAGCGCTCTGTCAACATACCCAAACACCACGCATGCCAACATTAAACTTCACGCAAACCAACATTGAACGTCACGCTAAAACACCAGCAAACAGCCCAAAACACCATATAAAACCAAGAACAGAACCAGAAACGCAAACAGAAAAGTAGAACTTTCACGCTGAATTTTTTTTCTGCGCTCGTACTTAACCAGAAGTTGTTGTAGCAGACCTATGCTGGTCAACAACAACTTCGAAACGCCTTCCGCGCACCACTAGTTGTTGACACTAAGAGCAGTCGGGCATCAACACCCACACAAACAGACTGCGCTTGCATGTTCATGTACAACTGTTTCAAAGCTGCCCGCAACATGGTAGAAGAAGTAACAAGGAATTTGGGTTGACTTCTTCTTCTGAACTTTCTCCCGCAAAGCCCCACAACATCCCAATCATCGCGCTTAGCAACATTGATGGTGCCTTTTAGCAACATAGAACGTCACCATAAAACACAAGCCAACAGACCAAAAAACACCATACAAAACCAAGAACAGAGCCCAAAACACACCCAGAAAAGTCTAACTTTCACCACAAAAAAATTTTTCAGCACTCACACTAACCCTAGACCAGCGAACAACCCACAGCCTTTAATACTCTGTAAGCGCCCGCTGCTCCCACTCATCACCCTTCCTAAGCTTCTTCAACTAGCGCGCGCTACAACTCGAAAAGGACGGAACAATATACCGCCCACGGGAAGGGTACATAAAAAAACCTAAGATATAATGACAGCCTAGCCTTCTGTACTCAACTTTCAGTTCTTCTAAGCCAACATTGCCCATTAGCATGAATGAAGAAGACGCTAAGCGATTGTCCCCTTCTTCTCTTGCCGCAACCCCACACGTACTTGAATACTGATCTAAAACATGGTGCAAAAATTCATGCATGGGAGGTGCATCGGTGGCAGAAAAATGGGTTACTTCATGCGTTTTTCCGCGTTTGTCAGCCTTTTCAGGTCTTCCACACCTTCAGCATACCCCGAAGCAATAAGATTGTCCCCAGCTTCTATCACTGTGTCCGGCTTGGGACGCACCCACTTATCGCCCCTCTTTATGCAAAGCACCCACATACCCGTCTCCTCGTGAACCTGCGCCTCGCGAAGCGTCTTGCCCGCAAGCGGCGACTTCTTAGAAACCTGCACGTGAACAACTGTCTCCTCCGCCTCTTTTATGGCAAGCTTCAGAACAGGATGCGCCTCCAATCCCCTGAGCACAACCCCCGCGATCTGCATGGCAGCATCAGCTATTTTCTCCGTGACCACGCCAAGCCTAATCAACCCCAGAAAATTCTTCGACTCCTCCGGACTGATACACCTTGTCAAAACCAGAAGCTCGAATTTAGTGTGCAAATCATCCATGTACTCCTCAAGCGTGGCTACCTCCTGCGCCAACTCCTTGCTGTTCAAGAGTATCGACGAATAGGCCAGATCCATCATGAGCTCTGAGGTGTCCTTCAATTCTGCAAGCATGTCAACTATTTCTTTGAACGATTCTATCACAGCCATGACTTTAGCTCTCCGTAGCCTGCTGAGCCTTACCGGCGAGTCTTTCAAACTCCTCTATGCCCAACGGCGCCCCTCGAGCTATAGCAATGTCACCTTCGAGAATGAGTTCATCCTTCTCAGGATTGATGATGAATTCCTTGCCGCGGCGAATAGCAATGATATCAACACCCATCTTCGGAGCCAACTCAAGGTCCCTAAGCGTCTTGTTCGCCCACACCGAACCCCTCTGAATTTCAGCCCGCGTCAGTTGCTCCTCAACCCTCTCAAAAGCCTCACGCACGATTGGGTGAATACCTATCTCTCGCAAGACTATACCAGCAATATCGCCCGCGGCATCAGAAATCTTGTCCGTAGCACCAGCAACGACCGACACAGCAACCAGAGACTCCGCGTCCTTTGCATCCCTAGCCGCCAGCATCGCACTCATATCAAGCAAGTAAGCAAGGTTGTCAACCTGCCTTTCCATCTCAATGACCTCTTCAGCAAGGGGACGACTGTTGAAAAGAGCCGCTGAATATGCCAGATCGATCATTATTTCAGAAAGATCTTTCATTTCAACGAGAAGGTCTCTGACCGAAATAGGTTTGTACTTAATCTTTTCTAATCGTGCCATTTGTGCTTAAAACTCCACCTGAATTCCGTGGTGTTGAATAGAATAGATTCTAAATCATAGATAATCTTTGCCCCTCTTTGCCGCTGAACCACCAAGACCCCATGGAAACGCCTTTTAAGAATGAAATACAGAAGGGATGGGTCAACGTTTAGGTAAAGCTGAGGCGCAAAACCGTTGCAACGAGAACAAGGTGATTCACCTTCAAAAGCAAGACCAATTCCGACCCCTCTGAAGCACTTACCAGCCACAATGCTCAAGAGGATCAGTCTTATCGCAGCCAAGAGTAAGTAAGCAACTGAAAGAGCAGGAAGGGCCAACGAATCGAAAATCCTCCATGGTTTCCTTTTCAGGTATTCTCAGGCAGTTTCTAACGAGACTGCTCAACATTGGTCCTTCGGAATCTAGACACAGATTTGTTAGAACATTAAAGGAATCCTTAGGAGCCTACGGATTCAACCTCGTAGGAATAGTAGCTGGAACAATCATTGCCTCTTATTCAGGATTGTTCAAACTTGCTCCCTGGATAATACTGGTATACCCATCGGTGGTGAGCGCAAGAGGCGTCATAGGCGGCTTGTTCTGCGGCCGACTAAGCACGGCACTGCATCTAGGTACGATTCAACCGCGATTCTTTGGTAACACTAAGAGCTTCTACTTGCTATTCCGCGCTGTTGTCATACTGACCCTGGAAGCCAGTGTGGGCATGAGCCTAGTTGCTATGCTATTTGGAAGTGTTTTCCTAGGAGTTGCCGAATCCGATTTCCTCAGCATCCTAGCGGTGACTGTCGCAACGATGGCTTTGGCATTGCTAATCGTCTCGCCGTTGACCATGACTGTTTCATTCATTTCCTTCAAGCGTGGCTTGGACCCCGATATAGTTCTGTATCCCGTTGAATCTACTGTGTCTGATCTTTTCATTACGCTGATTTATGTTCTGGCTGTAAACCTCTATCTCCAAAGCGGCATGAATGGCCAAATCACAGTTGGCGTCGTAGGTTTAGTGCTAATCTTAGTTTCAGCATACTATCTGATGAGAAGTCTGCGAGAACCCGAATTTGTCAAGACCATCAGAGAGTCGCTACTGACGCTCGTTTTCGTTGCATTCATAGTCAATGTAACTGGCTCCACCCTTGGCAAGATCTCAGAAAACGTGGGCGAAAAACGAGAGGTCTACACAGTCTACCCAGCCATGATTGACACCATGGGCGATGTGGGCGCGGTTGTAGGGTCAACAGCCACAACGAAACTCGCGCTGGGCACGCTTCAACCATCACTCCGTTCGATTCGGAACCATGCCACAGAAATCTTTGGCGCTTGGGTAGCCTCTTCAATCATGTACGCTATCTATGCCTTCTCATCCTTGACTATACAAAGTCAGCTGAGCCTGTCCAACTTGCTCAGGTTTACCGCTTTTGTGCTTACCACAAACGCCATTGCGGGAGCAGTTATCTCAGTTGTCTCGTACGTGGTTGCCGTACTCACGTATCAGAGAGGGTGGGACCCAGACAACTTCGTCATCCCAATCGAAAGCTCACTCGCAGACAGCATAACAACAATTTCTCTTCTTATGTCTCTGAGCTTGTTCGGTTAAGAAGGGTATTGAAGTTCATTCGTGGGAGTTGAAAGGTTCGTGGCGAGCGCAGATGTTATTCTTTTGGCACAAGCCCAAGGCGCTGACCTCTTGCATAGACGATACGTTGCTTGGACGAATTCGCATTTTTGTGTTAATTCCATCCGTGAAGACCGGTATTCGTAGGGCTCTTATTGCATTTTTTGTTGGTGGATGCATGTTCCATAAGATATATAATGGTATTTTCTATATTAGCGTACTGCGGCAAGAGCTGCACGCATCATTGATAGTGCGTTATTGAAAGATGAGAGAGATGGGAAAACTCACGGAGACAGATATGAGAATCGTCATTCATGAGTGTGATGTGGGTAAGAAGGCTCCGATTCAAGCGTTTTGGAGCTCGATTGCTGTTGCCGTTGAGGTGAGTTAGCCTGAGCTCGGAGAGACGCAGTTGGCCCGCGATAACTATTGATATTTTAGAGGTGACTTTGGTTCCTTCGAACAAGATGAGGGTGATGTATAGATCTAATCTTAATTTTCAGCGTTTCAACAAGTATTTCGTTGATTTGCTGCAGAAGGGTTTCATTGAGGAGACGAATGATTCTAATGGTCGGCGTCTCTACAAGACTACGGACCGAGGCAGAGCTTTTTTGGAGGTTCTTAGGAAGGCACATGAGTTTGCTAATTCTGAGGAAGTCTAAGTTCTTATTGCTACCTCTTTGATTCTGTTGTCAATTCGCAAGTCTACCTCTAGTTCAATGTTGCTCATGTTACTTATCAACGTGGATTGAACGTTGATGCTGTTTTCTGGTGGGATGATGAACGATGCGACGGTGGTTTTTGTTTCAGTTGGCTCGTCCTGTTCTGGCAGAAGGAGTTTCCAGAACGGTTCGATTTTTATTTTTCTTGTTTTTTCTTCGTGTTTGACGAGGCCGCGTTCTATGAGGAACCTTGAGAATTCGGCTAGTTTGCTGCTCGGGAGCCCTAGCTGAGCGGACAGTTCGTCTATGCTGTGCCACTCTCCGTCTTTGATGGCTGAGAAGAACTTCTCGATGTTCAAGTGTAGATCTCGTGTGTATTCTGAGGAGGGAAGTGATATTTTAGGTTAGAAGAACGTGTGGTAGAGAGGGCTGGGGTTGGGACTTCTGTGTTCTCAGGCTCTGATTTTCTAGAGAATTGTAGGCTCATTTATTCATACGTTAGGTCTGTACTTGTCAGCTATATCATTTGTTCTTCAATTCTTATAAAATAAAGCTCGCTATACTATGCCTTTGCTGAGAGTCTGAGAAAGGAGTTCGAGAGAAGCCCTTGCTCCGTCCTGATGGCACAGGAGGATTATCCAGTGCTGAAGCCGCAGGTATCCAGGTTCTAGTGGATGATGTTAGGAAAGAGTGGAAGCTGTTGTGGCATGATCGTATTGATGATAAGGCTAGGGCTGAGGGTATGGCGAATCGGAATTTTGAGTTGTTGTTTGTGGAACGTGGTACAGTGATAATCGCGACTCGGGATTTTAAGCTGTTGGATTTGAAGGAGATTTTGCGTGTGCATGAGGTTGAGAATATTGAGCGTTTTGTTTCTCCTCATCCTTCTGTGGGTGGTTGGAGGAAGTTTGCTCGTACTGTGATTAATGGGCAGAGGCGTGTCGTGCGTGCGCAACAATTGAGAGAGAATGCGATGTCACGTGGGGTGGATGGGAAGAGGAATTTGCAGCTCAAGAAGGGTGGTAGAGGCTGGCTGCATCGTAGCGTGTAGTGGCGCGCGCGGGTTTGTGTGTGCAATTGGTGTAGGCCCCTCTATTTGGCGTCAAATAGAGTGGTTTGGGTTTCTTTCTAGTTGATTCTCGTTTCTTTGAATGTCGCGTTTTGGCGTAGGGTTGTGTGGTCTGGTTTGTCTAGGGTTTTGAATAGCGCGCGCGAGAATCATAATTGGGTTCGTGATCGCACTGATAAGAAGTATCGGTATAGTTTGGAAATTGTAAGAGACATGCTGCTTATTGCTTCGGTGAAGGTTAGGAAGACTAGGATGATGTATCAGGCTAATTTGAGTTACAGGCAGTCAGAGAAGTATTTGAAGCATCTTTTGGACAGCGGCTTGATGGAGTGTCATGATGATTCTTGTTATTTGATCACGAAGAGGGGGAAGGATTTCCTTCAGATGTATGCGGATTATCTTGAGCGGAATAGAAGAATTGATGAGGAAATAAGGGGCGCTCACAAGGATAGGCTGTTACTCGAGAACATGTGCTTCAACAATGAACGCAATTCGAAGCTAATGGCAAGCAGAAAAGAAGTTCTCGTGCGAATGTAAAAGCAGAACTAGCTGTGGGCGGTCATTTTGTGGGCTAGTAGGTTGCGTTCTGTCTCGGTAATGGTTTTGCTTTTCGTCCTATCCTTGAGTCCGAGGCTTGCTGTGTCTGCTTCGAACATTCAAGAAGTTGCCACTTCCGCTATTTCTGCCGCTGAGCAGTCGGTGGCGCAGGCGTATGAGGCTGTTTTGGATGCTGAGAGGATTGGAGGCAACGTTTCAGGTTTAATTGTGAGGTTGAATGACGCTGCCGATCTGCTTTCTGAGGCTAGGATGGCTTTTGATGCACGTGATTTTGATGAGGCCATTCGCTTTGCAGGGTTGTCCAGCGAAGTTGGAAGGGAAGTAGGTGATGCAGCTGCGAGGGTGCGAGTCGAGGCCAACCAAGCACTTGCCAACAGATCTTGGTGGTTCACGGGCGGGTCTATCCTAGGTGTTTTAGTTGTTCTTTCAGCCTGTTTGTTGGGATACCCACACTTCAAGAGATGGTATTATCGACGACTGTTGAAGATGAAGCCGAGGGTTGGGCAAGCATGACTTTTGAGGATTATCGCGCTTTGTTTCTGGTGACCAGTTTGATTGGCGTTTTGTTGGTGGCTTCTCCGGCGTTGAGCCTAGTTGTTTCCTTTTCCAGTGGTGTCGAGAAGTTTTCTGAGCTGTGGCTTCTGGGTCCAACTCATATGGCAGGGGACTATCCTTTCAACGTTCGGGTTGGTGAGCAATACAGCTTCTATTTGGGTTTGGGTAATCACATGGGCGGTTCAGTGTATTATGCGGTTTATGTGAAGTTTCGCAATCAGACTCAGCCTCTTCCTAACGCAACCTTGTCTGAGCCGAGTTCTCTGCCTTCGCTTTTTGAGTTTCGTGCCTTTGTTTCGGATAGTGGAACTTGGGAAGAACGTGTAGTGTTTTCGGTTTTAGAAGCTTCGCGGGTTGAGAATTCGAGTTTTGTGAACCATTTATTGATTGATAATCGCACTGTGACTGTTGGCTCTTCTGTGATTTGGGATGTAGAGAAAACGGGATTTTTTTATCAGTTGTTTTTTGAGCTCTGGATTTATGACGTGACTTTGCATGGTTTTGGGTTTCATAATCGGTTTGTCGGAATCTGGCTGAACATGACAGGTTAGGCGAGGAGTTTGCAGGATAGAAGAAACGAGTCTTCATTGGATGAGTTTGAGCAGACGTTGATTCAAGTCATTGGGAATGATCATCCTGAGACTTTGGAGAAAGCTATTGAGCTTGCTCGTTTGAGGCTTGCCGATTGTGACGGGTCGGTTGCGGATCGAGTTTTGCGTCTTGAGAGCGAAGGAAAAGTCTTGTTTGAGAAGCTTCCAGTTCCTGTTCCATCTTCGTTGACTGGCTTCTTCTTTTCTGGTTGGGCTGTGTGGTTTTGGGCGGTGTTTGTTTTGGCCGTGGCGACTTCGGTTATGGTTTTTGTGGTTCCTGAAGGTGCTTTTCCTGTGGTTTATGTTAGGTATGTGTTTGGTTCGGTTTTTGTGTTGTTTCTTCCAGGCTACAGCCTCATCAGAGCCTTATTCGGCAGCAGAGAACTTGACAACATTGAACGTTTGGCGTTGAGCATTGGGATGAGCTTGGCTTTGGTTCCTTTAGCTGGTTTGTTGCTGAACTATACGCATTGGGGCGTAAGAACTGGACCAGTTACATTTAGTTTGCTTTGTTTGACCTTGGTTTCTGCCTTTGCAGCTGTTGTACGTGATTTTGGTGCTCGTAGAGTTGCTGGATAAAAATTGGTTGTTTTTTGTTGTTTTTCGCCACTTTTAGTTACTTTTCGTTGTTTTGATAGCGTATTGGGGAACAATTGACACGTTCAGGCTTGCTTTGACTTGTTCTTTAGAAAGAGCGTTGTGAGGTTTCTTTAAAACTTCCAGACGAAAAGTAAGCATCTTTTGTGTTGGTGCCTAGCGTTGCTTAAGTCTAAAGGAAGATGATATCAAAGAATTTAGTTGCTCTTAGTTCTACCCTAGAACTTTCCCGTAGTTTTCTCTAGAAATCTTCTATAGATATGTGACTCTGGTTATTTCATTACATTTTAAGTTCCGAGAATCGAACGTGTCTGGCGGGCGCTCTATTTAACGAGCTGATTCTGACTCCAGAATTGCGGAGATGACCTCTGTGCTAAGAAGCAAAGATGATATTACTGTTGTCTTGCCCACTCTGAATGAGGAGAAGGCAATCGAGTCAGTTATTTCAGAGTTGAAGCAAGTGGGCTACCATAACATTCTTGTTGTGGATGGTTATTCGACGGATGGCACAGTGAAAATTGCCGAGTCTAATGGTTGCTGCGTTCTTTTCCAGCATAGTAGAGGAAAGTGTGGAGCTATCGAAACAGCTATTGAGAATGTGAAGACACCGTACCTTCTTATTATGGATGGAGATCTCACTTATGATCCTAAAGACATTGACAACTTTTTAATTCATGCTGAAAAGTATGACCAAATAATCGGTGTGCGCGTTAACGGAAGGAAAAATATTCGGTATACAAATCGTTTCGGAAATTGGCTGATTACCAAGACGTTTAATCTGCTTATGGGGACTAAACTGAGTGATGTCTGTTCTGGAATGTATTTGATTAACACCGATACGGCTCGTCAACTGGAGCTGAATACCCTTGGTTTTGATGTGGAAGTAGAGATTGCGGCTCAAACTGCTACGACTGGTAGAGTTACAGAGATCCCGATAGCGTATAGGAAGCGAGTAGGTTCTCAGAAGCTTAGCAGTTGGAAGCATGGATCTCAGATTATGAGAACGGTTTTCGGTTTAGCTCGTCGTTATAATCCGGTTCTATTGTTTTCTGGCCTTGTGTCTCTGGCTGTGATTCCTGCTTCACTTGTACTCTTGTGGACAGTAGTGGAAAGAATACTAAGCGGGGTGTGGCGTGGCGACTATGTTTTGGGTGGTCTGATGTTGCTGCTTTTGGGGTCTCAGGGCTCAACTGTGGCTGCCATATCGCTTTTGTTCAGAAGGATGGAAAAACGCATAATTAGGCAAACGAGGAAAATCTGAGCGCATTATTGCGCGTATGTGCTTTTTGAAGAAAGTGTTTTTTTTATGATTAAGGTTTTGTTGGTTCCTAGCAGTGACTATGTGGGTCATCCTTTCCCCCAAAGGCACAATCAATTGTTCGATAGGATGAATAACGAAAAGAATTTTGAGGTGCATGCGATTAGGTTTAGACTTTTTGACAGGCCTAAGCTAGAGACAAAACTGATTTTGCATGAGTTGGATGAAAAAAGAATGGGCCAAGTGGCGCTTCATTATTTGATAAACGGAATTACTTATGCTTCCCAGATAAGAAGAATAGTTAGAGAAGAAAACATAGATGTAATTGTGTTGTCCAATTTAGCCGCACCCTTTGCCTATACCATCGCAGAAAGGATATCAAGTCTTGATGTTCCCATCATTTTCGATTTGCCTGACTACTATCCTACAAGCGCCGCAGGTTATGTGTTTGATGTGAAGAGCGCACCCGGGAAATCACTCACTAGAGCATTTGACCTCATATTACGCTACATGATAAAACGTGCATCCGCAGTAACTGCGGCCTCCCAAACATTAGTAGAATATAGCGCACGCGCTGGGGCACGCAGTGTTGTGCTGGTTCCCAATGGAATAGCAGAGTGCTTCTTCAAGCTACGTGAAGGTAACAATTTACGAGAGAAATTGGGGTACAGTGAGGAGGATTTAGTCGTGGGTTACGTTGGAAGCTTAGAGTTCTGGCTTGATATGAGAAGCTTGATTGATGGGGTTGCCTTGGCTAGAAAGAAAGGGTTGCCCGTGAAGCTCTTAGTAATAGGCAGCAGACTGTTTACTGATTATTCAGAGAAAGTGATGCAGTGGGTTAGGCACGCACAAGTTGAGAAGCATACAGACTTCTTGGGCTTTGTGCCACATGAGGAAGTACCAGAGCGCATTGCTGAATTTGATGTAGGTGTAATGCCTTTTGACGTTCTAAATCCAACGGCTTACTACGCTGCGCCCAACAAGATGTGGGAATACTTGTCTCAAAAAAAGCCTGTCATATCTACTCCTATCCCTGAAGTTCTAAGAAATTCCGATTGTGTGCTGACAGCTTTGACACCTGCAGACTACGCCCAGAAACTTTTTTCCATAGCCAAATCACGTGCACACGGAAAAACCATAGTGAGTCAAAAGGTGGAAACAGGTTATAGAAAAGCTTTGAATCGAACATGGAAAAACTCGGCAGCGCTTTTTGCATCTACAATTTATTCGTCACTTGATCAAACGTGCTAGCGTCCAGAACTGGATTTTAGCGCGCGCTATAACGGGTTAAGAGTTACCATCTTTCTTGTTGTGGCGCGAGGCATTCAATGATAGTTTCCCGAATGCGTGCGCATGAGGACTACGAACATTCTGATACCATTGGCGCAGGATGTTGGTTCTGATGAACAATTTGGAAAGTACGACAACTCTGCAATCGAGAACCACTATGGTCGTCTGAAAAGTTTCTTACCTAAAACCCACATCGGTCGGTTTAGATGCTTCCAAAAGAAAGGCTCGATTCATCTCCGCGAATATTCAGGACCAAGAGCATCTTGGTACCTTTGGCCAAGCCAGTATTTGATGAAGAAATGAAAAAGGCAGCTTTTAACGCCCTGCAAAATGAGAGGTTTGTGATGGGAGAAAGTGTTTTCAAGTTTGAAGAGGAGTTCGCCGAATATTGCGGTGTCAAACACGCAATCTCGACAAGTTCGGGAACATCTGCTCTACACTTATCCTTTTTAGTTTTGGGCATTAAACAACGAAGTGGTGTTATTACTTCACCAGCCTCTTTTGTGGCAACAGCAAATGCTGTTCTACATGCAAATGCTGTTCCTGTATTCGTTGACATTGACATTGAAACGTACAACATCGACCCCAAACTCATTAAGAGAAGACTCACAAATAAAACGACTGCCATTCTTCCTGTTCATCTTTATGGGTATCCAGCCGACATGGATCCGATTTTGGAAATCTCAAGACAACATAGACTTGTGGTTGTTGAAGACGCATGCCAAGCGCACGGTGCTGAGTATTTCGGCCGAAAAGCGGGGTCCATGGGTGATGTCGGATGCTTCTCATTTTACTCTTCTAAAAATATGACAGTCTGTGGTGACGGAGGAATGATCGTGACAAATGATGACCAAATTGCTAGAACCGTCGCAAAATTGAGAGATTGTGGAAGAGTTTCTCGCTACAAACACAATATGATCGGATTTACGTCCAGGCTCAACAATGTAAATGCAGCTATAGGGCGAGTGCAACTCAAAAAGCTTGATGAATGGAATGAGAAACGAAGAGCCGTGGCGAAATTGTACAACCGTTTGATTTCTGATTTAGATGAAGTGATATTGCCCTTGTGGGATGAATCCAAAGTTAAACCTGTTTTTCACCTTTATGTAATAAGAACTAATTTTAGGGATGAGTTGAAGCCATGGCTTGAGAAAAAAGGAATTGAATGCGGTATTCACTATCCCTTGCCGATACATTTACAACCAATCTACAGAAAATTGTTCGGTTACAAACCTAGAATTCTTCCTCAAAGTGAACTGCTTTCAAAAACTGCCTTGAGTCTGCCTATGTTTCCTTCGTTGAAAGAAGATGAAGTTAGACGCGTTTGTGAATCTCTCCATCATTTTTTTGATGAACGCAATTGACACCAGTGCTGTTTCGTTTATGATGGTTCTTGTGATCAGAGTTGGACATGGGAAGTAAAAGGTGATTAAGAGTTGAGGGCAGGCATTGTTGGAATCGGAAAGTGGGGCAGCAAAGTTGTTCAAGAATACGCTGCGATCATGAAAGAGGGAATAGTTGAATCGGTGGCTATATGTGATATTGACGACTCAAAGACGAAGCCATTTATCGACATATGTGAAACTTCTAATGATCTAGACAAAATTCTTAGAGAAGTTGACACAATCCATGTTTGTACGCCGAATTCTACACATTTTGAAGTGACCAGAAAGGCGCTGGAGATGAATGTGAACGTGCTTGTTGAAAAACCAATGGCTGGAGACGTGAACCACGCCTTTGATCTTGTGGAGCTATCTATGAGGAGAGGGGTAATACTGCAAGTAGGACATGTCTTTCGTTTTGCTGACATAGTGAGGAAAATAAAACACCTATTTGAAAATAAGGAATTTGGTGAACAATACTATTTCGACCTCGAATGGTCGCATTTAATACCGCCTATCAAAGATGTAGATGTCATACATGATTTGCTTCCACATCCATTAGATATCATCAACTTTATCACTGGTAAATGGCCGCTTAGTTTTGAGGGTGTAGGAAAAGCTTTCAGAAGAAATGAGCTAATTGAAGCAGCATGCATCCAAGCGGATTATGATGAGTTTTTCGCAAATATACACTTAAGTTGGATAGTTCCTGTTAGAAGAAGGAAACTTGAAATAATCGGAACTACGAAGAGTATAACCGCTGACTGCGTCAAACAAACAGCCTCGATTTATGATGGATCTTTTTGTAAAGATCTAGCCATAAATGCAAATAATACGATCAGAGATGAAATTATGAATTTTTTGGACTCTACAAAAACAGGCAAAAGTGACTATAATTCATCTATAGTCGGCGCAAGAACAATTCAGATGGTCGATGAAGCAATAAAAAATGTAAGAATTCTGAGCAAGAATGACAAATGATTCCATCGATATCGTGAAACAATCGAGAGGCTTTTGGGGCGCTGTTGCCAACATTGGAAAGCCTTTTCCGTGCGCTAGCTTTCAAAGCATATTATGAAATATTGTGGTCGGACTCTAGAGTCCAAAAGCTAATATAATGTGGTCTGAACAAGATGAGCGAGAATAGGAACATACCGAACTGGGTTAGAGTTGGGGAAGGAGCACAGATCCATCCTTCTATATTGTTTGTTCCATTCGAAGATAAGAAAACAATCATCGGCAAGAGAACTAGAATAGATGGTGGCTCTACGATTTATGGCGGAGTAAGAATAGGAAATGACTGCATAGTTGGTCATAACACTGCTATAAGATTCAATGTAAACGTTGGACATCATACCACTATAGGGAACCTTTGTATGTTGGAGGGTAACACAACTATTGGACATCATACCTTAATTACTTCCAATTGTCATATTTGTCAAAAGACAACAATGGGGAACTATGTATTTTTTGCTGCTTTCAGTGTTACTACTAATGACCCGAAAATGTACTATTATAGAAAAGAATATTCCAAAGAAACAGGGAAACACTGGAAATTGCTACAAGGACCAACGATAAAAGATGGAGCAAGAATCGCTGTAGGGGTTATAATTTTTCCTGGCATCACTATTGGAGAACACGCGGTTGTAGGTGCTGGAGCGATTGTCACCAAGAATGTACCAGACTACGCAATAGTCTATGGAGCACCTAGTAAGATCAGAGGATATGTCAACCCAAATAGCGACATTATTGTAGAATGTAAGAGCGATCATTCTTGAAAGTATGTGAAAGTGATAATCAAGGGTACGGCTAGACTCGTGCGCGTGCAAAGAGCACGCTACAAAAGAATAAACAGAGACCTTATATGGGAGTGGGAAGTGCACGTTGAAGATAGCGCATGTTTGTGCCAGATATCCCCCATTTTTTGGCGGAGTTGAGACGCATGTTAAAAATGTAGCTGAAAACATGGTTGCTCGTGGACACAAAGTGTTTGTGTATACTACCGATGCAACTAGAAAACTACCCCCAATGAACATTCAGAATGGCGTAGTAGTGAATCGCTTTCATGCCTTCGCTCCGAATGAGTTCTATTACTTTTCTTTCAGCTTATTCCGTGCTTTGAGGAACATCGAGGTCGACATCATCCATGGACATGGACTTCAAGCCTTTCCTTTTTTGGCGGCGACTTTGGCAAGGAGATCACAAAAATGTGTGGTAACTTTGCATTCGGGTGAGACATCCTCGTTATTAAGGAAGTTGTTACATGTTCCTTACTATCGTTTTGTTTTACACAATTCATTGAAGAAAACCGTAAGAATCATTTGTGTCTCAGAGTACGAGATGAAGATATTCCCAAGAATATTCCGCTTGCCATTAACTAGGTTCGTCTGTATACCTAATGGAACGAGCTTCGCTGACGTGGAAGAAGAGCAGGAAAACAACACTGCAAGCATCATTCTTTCCGTAGGAAGACTAGAGAAGTGGAAAGGATTTGAAGATCTGATTAGAAGTTTCGCTATTCTGAAGAGAACCACAAGATTGGAAGATCTTTTGTTAGTAATAGTAGGCACAGGTCCATGTAAGGCTGAACTCACGAAGCGAGTGACTGAAGAAGGGATAAGTGATGACGTTTTTATGCTTGAAAACATCCCGACAGAGGAATTGGCAAAGTTATATAAGAAGTGCAAGGTTTTTGTTCTTCTGGCAAAGGGGGGGTATCCAGCAATTGCCGTTTTAGACGCTTTAAACATGGGTAAACCGATTGTAACCCCTTGTCTAGGAGTGTTAAAAGATTACATTGAGAAAGGCTACGTCCATGGTGTTAAGTGGCCAGTTGACCCAGCCGAAGTTGCCCAGAAATTGAAGATTATCTTAGAAAACCCTGAAGCATTCAAACCTCGAGAAACAAAATTGCCGTCTTGGCATGAGGTGACTGATCGACTGAATGCTTTGTATGAAGAAACAAGTAAACATACAAGAAACTAGCGTGACGCAGATCACTTAGTGAAGCTCATACGGAGTCACTAGCCATTCTTGGAACGCGACTTCGTGTCTTAAGGTTGTTCCGGCGGTTGCATCAAAAACGTAATCATCTATCATGTTTGTAAGTTCCCTCTCGTCAGGGTAGCCATCGAAAACCCTCACCCTTACCTTACAAGCGTTAGAAAATGTTATATGGTATTTTGCAAGAAGCCATGCTTTTCCTGGGTCGTAATCACTATATGGAATGAAGTAATTAGCGACCAACTTCGTGAGGTCGAATGGTTTTGGATTAAAAAGTTGTGGGTTACCAGAGTAAGGATTAGTAAACGTGGGAAATATTCTGTCGAGGTCTGAGAACGTCCAATTGCCAGCGTTTGGATGAAATAAAGCATCCCAAGACCATATGGTCCATGGTATAGATTGTTCCTCACTGAGCCTTAGTAGGTCCATAATACCCGCAAAGTTGGCATGTTCCTCATCATAATCGTAGAACCCGAATTCTCCATTCCAGACCGGAACGTTAAACAGATTACGGAGCACAATGAAAAGATGAGCTTTTTGAGATGCCCAAGAGTAAGCCAAGTCGAATTTATCTCGGTAATAGAGATAAGCTGGATGGTCTAGCGGTCCCCCTGCGAGAGTCCAGCTTCTGAGCACAAGCCACTGTCCTCCAGTTTTAATAACGGTATTTGGTGGAGGCGGGTCTTCGGGTCTCCAAATCATCTCATTTTGCACCCATGATACGCCCTCAAGTACCATACGAATTGTGGATGCGGTCTTAACGTATTCAAAGGCGAAAATAATGTGTTTACTATCTACTTGCCTAATCGCGTTGATGCAGTCTTTATAGTTCTGCCGTGTAGCTTCAGCCGTGTAGCCAATGATTGCTTCAGCAGCTATTTCGTATCCAGCTACAACAGAGCGGTCTTTGTATCGCTGTGCAATTTCAACCCATTTGGCTATCCATTGGTCTTTCTGACTGAATACTGAAGAACTATGATGACAATCTAATATGGCGTAAACTTCGTATTCTTCAAACAGGTCAAGGATTGGGTCCATGAACGTATAATCTAGCTGTCTATTATGTTCAGCTATGCCGAGAATATTGAAGGCTAGACGGACAACGTTGAAGCCTTTCGTCTTCATCCATTGTAATCGTTCTTCCCACATTGAAAGCACATCAGATAACACGTCTTTATAGCCTCTGTAGTCTCCGCCGATTCCACGCAGAGCCACCTGCCTCCCGTCCCCATCGACAACAAATTGCCCTTCCACTTGCAACAAAGGCAAGGTTCCATTAAAGGAATTTGGACCAATCCTACCATACGATGTCAACGTGCGCGCATTTATGCGCGCTTCGGGCAGTTCTGTGAACAAAGCTATGAACGACGAATCAACACAAATGGCTGCTGCCCACAGCAGGACCATCAGAGATATCTTTGCGCGCACAATCATCACCTTGATGCGCAATGCTAACGCATTTGTCGCATATATTGCTATATACGACATATATATCGGACATACTCGCCGAGCCTAATAAACTTTCTCGCGTGCGCAACTCCAATATGATGGTAAGGCGGTTAGGGAAAAATGCGCGCGCATCATTCGGCTAGGAGCAACCTGGTTAAGCTCTTAGTGGTTGGTGCAAGTTTAAGGACGAGAACTGCTCACATTTTGCTACTGCAAATCAAGAGCCTTGCACTTGCAAAGAATACGGTCTGGTTGGGTCTTATTCTCTACCACGAGGTGCCTCACCATATCAGTGCCACGGACATATGCACAATACCATTCAGCACCAAGCATCCCACTGCAAAGTATTCGAAGCGCGCGCAGACATGTGGATTGGCTGAAGTGACCCGCAACACTAACGACTACCAGAAGATAATTCAGGAGTACATCAGAACCCTGGAAGGGTTCAAAGAAAAGGCAAAATATGCCAAAGAACTTGCAAAGTCAAGAGCTTGGACCAAACTTGCTCAGAAATACGAGCAAATTCTTCTCTAGGCGCTAGTTAGAAGAACTCGCGTTTCACGGCCCAAAACAACCAAAATGGCTGGATACCGCGCATCATCAAGAAAGTGAACTTATCGCAAATGTGATGCACATGTCATTTACAGTGGGGCTAATCGTATTTACTATTTTTCTATTTCCTTTGTACTTGTTCTTGCTGTTGATATCCAACAGAGCCAAAAAGCAAGGATTCAGAAAAACACCAACAGGCAGCTGGTTGTGGGGTGCAAGATTTTCGATCTTAATTGAAACCTTAGCTTTGATCATCATCATGTTTTTTGAACCATTTAGGGTAAATCCATGGTACTTTGTCCTGTCTTCAACGTCTGCTGGTTGTTTGCTATTTTCAGTTATGTTGTCACCTAATTCCAAAAAGGTTCGAAATTACATTCTTTTGTCCGTAATACTACTTCACTTCAGGGTTGTTTTTGCAGCCCCAACAGGATTTTCGATACACGAAACAACTGCTGCTTACAGCAAAATGGCTCAGCAAGGAGCCTGGGATTCTTCTTGGAGGCTGACAGACCCATATTTCAATCCTTTTCCCTTGGAGGTGGGCTTAACTGTCATCTTTTCTGAGATAACCTCTATCAGCTTCATAAGTACCTACATTTATATAATATTCGTGTTAGCCTTAGTAGCCACCCTTCATATTACACTTTGTTTTTTAGCTGAACAATTTGTTGGTGAATGGCAAGCGGGGATTTTGGGGAGCCTCATGCTTACCTCAATACCTTTCCCGCTGAATGCTTCCCCTGCGCAGCTCTCGCTTCTTCTTGTTTTAATATCTATGGTAGCGTTTGCTAAAATATTACATAATGATTCCCCTATTCCTAACATTTTTTTGTTTAACTTCAGCTTCATAATTGCCATTTTCATTCATGCCAATGCAGCGTCGCTTATCCTTTACATCGCAAGCATAGCTATCCTTGGCTTCTTTATGTCCAAAGTTGGAGGCTTCAAAGCGGAGAGAAAAATCATGGTGCCTTCTCTCACCATCCTTCTAACGACTCTAGCGACAATAGCCTTAGCAAGATGTGCGTTCATACCGGGCGTTATAGAGAGTGCTTTGCAACCTTTGAAAGCTTTCCTCGGTCCCCAAGGGGAATGGGTTGGTGCAACATACACGCCTTTGGAGGAATCATATGCATCACCTATCCATGCTTATGGATGGAGTACTCCCTTTTCAATGGCCTCAGCATTAGCTGCATATTACATCTTCAATAAAACATCACTGAGTGCGCGCGCATTAAAAGACAAGAGGCTTTTAATACTTGCTATGTATTCAATAGGAGCAGCATTGTTACTATTTGGCTTTCTTGGCGGAAAACTTTCGCCCTCTGCAGGTTTGCAGCAGTATCTGGGGTACCCAGCATTCGTATTTCTTACGCCGATAGCCGCAATAGCTGGGCAAAAGATCTTAAGGTCATTCAGAATCCTAGGAGTGACAGTTTTGGTTCTAATCGTAATATCTCACGGGATTGGATTAACTGACCCGAGTGTATCACCGAAGCTTTACGAGGGTATTCAGTCCAGGCCCGCGGCACAAGTGGCGGATTACTCTGAATCTCGCACATTGTTTGACATTCTTCCGACTAACACGTACATCATAGCAACATACGAAATGCTTTCATGTTTCAACTACTTGAACACGCTAGAAGTGAAGACCATCACGCCCTTGTATACGTCATTAAAAACCCAAAGAATTCTGATAGACAGAGTAATCAAAGAAGAGGAAGTAATGCCTGGATCGGTATATATATGGTCCTCCGACATCGAACCCCGCCTACCCCAGGGTACAAATATTATTTACCATACTGGAAGACATTTAGCTTTTAAGAACGAAATAACAACAAAACCTTTCTAGTTAATTCAAACAAAACTCCTGGACACAAAACTCTTTTTTTTCCTATCATCACGGGCACACATGCTTGAGGTGACCTCAAATGGCGGCATTCATCTTCAGAGGGCCAGTTGCATACTTCTATAATAGGGTTTTATTTCGATTTTTCCTCCGCGATATTCGAGACAGAATAATTACCGGAATGTTGCGCTCAATTGGAGCTAGGGGGGTTGGAGCGGATGTTGGTTGCGGTACCGGACGACTAACTCCTATTTTACTTTCATTTTTTGACAATTTACTAGCAATAGATGTTCATAAGTCAGGTCTATTGGAAATTAAATCCGAATATAATAACGGTAGAGTTCAAGTAATTGCGGCAGATATCTGTCATTTGCCACTCAGAAATCGTTCAGTCGATCAAGTGGTGTGTGCGAGTGTTTTAGAGCATATCAAAGAGTTGGATAGAGCTGTAGAAAACATTAGAAAATGCTTAGAAGTTGAGGGCAAGTTAGTGATAGGCTACCCTTATGAGACCACCTTGATCAGAACCCTGTGGCGTTTCTTCGTTCCCAAGTCAATAGTGAGAGAGCCTGGAGCATTAAGCAACGAGGAATTTTTTAAGAGTCCTATGACTCATAAGCAAAGCTACCTTTCCATAATGAGTCTTGTTATGCGCAAATTCAATTTACTGCATAGAAAAAAAATACCGCCTTTGCTATCTGCCTACGTAATAGATTGTTACAAGTCGCTCAGAGAGGAGTAGAGCGTACTCCAAAAAAGGCAAGACTAGCGCATATTGCTACATCTCGCATCAAGGTGTGAACCTCTGTAAAACATCATAATGCGCGCACTGGATCTATATTGGGCGCACGCAGGAGATATTTTTGAGTGTCAGAGCGGAATGTAGTTTTGATAAATCCTCCAAATCCAAGAAACTTTATTGCAGATAGAGATGCTGCTGGTGGATTTGGAGTTTTACGAACAAAAGAGCAAATGCCATTCCCTCCGTTATCACTCTTATATAGTGCCGCAGTTTTAGAAAAACACAATTGTTCAGTGAAACTGCTTGATTGTTCTGGCGTAAACTACGATGTGGAAAAAGCTGTCAAGAAATGTCGCAGTCTTGAGCCTTATGTAGCGGGAATTTTAACTTCAACGCCTACATTCGTTCTAGATTGTGCCTTCGCAAAGCGGCTTAAAGAGGAAAATGAAGAAATCAAATTGATAATGCTCGGACCGATGGTCAAACTTGCCCAAACGGAAAGCTTAAACTTGTCCGGTGCGGATTTCGGGGTCCTTGGTGAACCTGAAAATGTGCTGCCCAGTCTTGTTGACAGCATTTACATGCACAAAAGTCTGTCGTCGATTGCGGGAATTGTTTTTCAGCGCAACGGAAGGGTGGTCTCGACTGGAGATGCTCCTTTGATTGAAAATCTGGATGCTTTACCATACCCAGCCTGGCATCTCTTGTCTTACAGGAGGTTTCTTTTCACAATGTCTTCGAGCAGGGGATGTCCGTATCAGTGCTTCTACTGTCCCTACGCGGTTAGCCAGGGAGCACAATATCGTTTTCGAAGTCCCGAAAATGTTTTGAATGAAATGCAGTATCTGCGAGAACGCTTTGCAGCCAAGTTGATTCAATTTAGAGATCCAACTTTTTCTTTCCTTAACCAGCGTGCAAAGGATATCTGCAAACTCGTAATACGGCGGAAAGTTGATGTCGATTGGATAGTGGAAACAAGACCCGAGAATATAGATTCTAAACTTTTGGAGTTATTTGCTAAAGCAGGCTGTTGTGAAATTCTTTTGGGTGTTGAGTCTGGTAGTAGGAAAATCCTCAAAAGCATAGGTCGTCTATTGCCTACTTTTTCTGCTGAAGCATATTTGGATCATGTTAGAAGAATAGTTTTACAAGCAAGAGATTTAGGTATAGTTCCTTTTACTTTTTTCATGTTAGGGCTTCCGGAAGAAGATTGGGATACCGCACTTGAGACGATCAACTTTGCAAAGGAGCTTGAAACGCCCATTCAGTTCTCTGTAGCATCACCCTATCCAGGAACAAGATTTTGCGAAATGGCGAAAAGTGAAGGATTGATTAGTGATGATAATTTTTCCAATATGGATACCTATATGCGTCCGATAATTCGTACTCGATATTTAACCTCTGTAGCGTTAGAGAAAATTGTGAGGCGAGCTAATTATGAGGTTCGTGGTCAGAAAGGGTTGGAATCTTTGGCAAGAAAGGATCTTCGTTATTTGCCTATGCATTTTGTTCACTTTCTGCATGTCGAAGACAAAATGAGTTTTGTAAAGAAAGGTATGTACGCGTTGACCAAGCTGCTAAACAGGAAAGCGAGCCATGACTAGGATGAAGGTGCTGTTAATCTACCCACCCGATTCATATTTGGCTGGGGAAGAATATTTTGTTAATAGAAACCCTCCATTAGGGCTAAGTTATGTAGCAGCTGTGCTCGAAGGGGCAGGTCATAAAGTTCAGGTGATAGATTGTGTAATCGAAAATTGGAGTCAACGTATTTGGAAAAGTGATCATTACCAAGTAGGTTTATCATGGGCTGAACTGAAGAGGCGAATTGAGCAAACAAAGCCCGATGTCGTTGGTATCTCATGTTTGTTTTCCTGTCAGTTTTCTAATGCACAAAAAACGGTGAGTTTAGTTAAAGAAATCGATAGCGAGATACCCGTAGTAATCGGAGGGGCTCATCCTTCAGGAAACCCAACGAGTGTTATGGTAGATAAAAAGGTTGATTTTGTCATAGTTGGTGAAGGAGAATGCTCTATGTTATCTCTTGTTGATAGTTTTGAGAAAGGCTCTCCACTTGATGTTGTGGACGGGTTGGTCTATAGAGAGAACGGTATGCTGAAAATCAATCCAAAAAAGGATTTCGTTAGAGATTTAGATAAACTACCATTTCCAGCAAGACATCTGTTTCCTATGAAAAAATATTTAAGCCTTACCTCAGATCACAGGATGAATGGGTTGTTTGCCAAGCGCGTTCCATTTGCAACAATGATCACCTCACGCGGGTGCCCTAATAGGTGTATTTTCTGTGTGATACATAAGGTGTGGGGGCGCTTTTGGAGGGCTAGAAGCCCCAGAAATGTTGTAGATGAGATTGAGCTTCTAGTCCATAAGTATAAGATTCAGGAGATCCATTTTCAAGATGATAACCTTACAATGGACAAGAACAGGATGAAAAATATCTGCAAAGAAATATTGAATAGAAGAATAGACATTTCATGGACGACACCAAATGGAGTACATATCAACACGTTAGATGAAAATTTATTGCAGATTATGAAACAAGCAGGTTGTTATAGACTTTATCTTGGGATAGAATCTGGCAACTCACATATACTGAATAACGTAGTCAACAAAGGGTTATCCTTAAAAAGAGTTAGAGGTGTAGTCAAACTCATAAAGCGACTGGGCATGGAGACCGTTGGTTTTTTTGTGTTAGGTCTTCCTGGAGAAACGAAGGATACAATGAGGGACACAATCGAACTCGCAAAATCTTTGGATTTAGATTATGCTCAATTTTCTATCGCAACCCCTTATCCTGGCACTGATTTATATGATCAATGCAAATCAAAGGGCTATCTTAAAAGTGAAGACTTGTCCAAGTTATGGGTAGCGTATGCAAATATCAACACAGATATCTTGTCTTCGGAAGAGATAGAGAAAGCATGTGATCATGCGAAGCGTGAATTTGAACTAAACAAACTGATGAAACACCCATGGAAACTTTTTGATAAAAATGAACTAATAAAGATACTTGCATATCTTACAAGGCGCAAAAGCAAACAGCGATGAAAAAATGCACGCGCGCTCCTACTTGCACATTTTTGCTCATTTAAGGATATGTGAAAAATGCGAATATTACTCATCTCAGAGTTTTATCCACCCAAAATTAGTGGTATTGGTCAACATGTAAGAAGACTTGCGGTAAGCCTTGCCAAAAGAGACCATGAAGTTCAGGTTCTGTCTTCTGATTCATCTCATAAATGTATTGAAAACGATGGAAATGTAAGAGTGATCAGAACTAATCATGCTCTTTCCAATCTCAATTGGATATTTACTGACAAAAATATGTCCTACGTCGCGCCTATGCCTGATTTCATTTTAAAGAGAGCAATCACAAAAGTCATTTTGACTTGCACCCCTGATATTGTTCATGTCCATGGCTTGCCAATGTTTACAGTTGCCGCCCTAAAAAAACGATTTCCACATTTACCAATGATTTCTACACTACATGATTATGGCTTCTTTTGTCCTAAGCAAACGAGTTTTGACGAGAACAAGGGAAGTTTATGTCATCACAAAAAACCGCTAATAGCCAAATGTCCATCTTGTGCTCGAAATACTCATGGATTAATAAAATCATTAGCCATAACCGCATCATTACTCGTGTTCAGAAAACTGTTGAATAATTTCGACAACGTAGTGGCTGTAAGCAATTACCTGCGTAATGTCGCTAAAGAGGTCGGTTTTCACAATGTACGTGTAATTCCTAATTTTATAGATTTAACTGAAATAAAAACAATTGAAAAATCATGTCATAGTAATGGGAGATTCTCTTTAACTGACATCCTTTACGTAGGGGCGTTAACCGCTTATAAAGGGGTTCCTGTCCTGCTAAAAGCATACAAAACTCTTAGGAAAGATCCTGATTTTATATCTGGCTTAACCCTTGTTGGGAGACTGCACCAGAAACTGTCTCTTAACGTCTCTGATTCAAGAATAAAGACGGTCTTTAATATGCCTGGCAACATCGCTTTCTCCTACATACAACATGCAAAAATGGTTGTGGTTCCGTCCATTTGGCCCGAATCTTTTTCTTTTGCTGCTCTTGAGGCTATGGCCTTCAAGAAACCAGTGATCGCTTCTGCCACAGGTGGTTTAACGGAGATTGTTCAGGATCAAGAGACAGGGTTGCTGGTTCCCCCAAATCACTATTTGGAATTGGCGAGTGCGATCAAATACTTGTTGGAAGAGCCGAAAAGAAGGAAAAGTATGGGAATAGAAGGATATAAAAGGGTAGCTAAATGGTTTTCCGTGGAAAAAGTTCTTCCTCAAATCGAAAAAATGTACGAAGAAGTTAGTGAATGAAAATAGTGCGTTTGCAAAGGGCGACTGCTTTTCGATGCATAATACGCGCAGTGAAACAAATGCGCTATTGTGACATGCTGGGTTTACCCGGATCGAAGCGCGCCTGCTCTAACTTTTGATAAGGTGGGTCGATGAAAGTAAAGGGTTGGCCCAAAGTCACCGTTGGGCTTTGTGTTAAGAATAATGAAAGAACTATTTCCCAAGCGTTTGGAAGCATAACCAATGGAGATTATCCTCAAGAAAGATTGGAGATTGTGGTCGTTGACGGTATGTCCGAGGATAAGACATTGGAAGCTTTAAGGAGGCTGTCAAAAAATATTGATTTTCCAGCGATGCTACTGGATGATGGTGGTCGAGGCTTAGCTTGTGCACGTCAAATAGTTGTCGATAAAGCGCGTGGAAAATATATAATCTGGGTTGATGGGGATAACGTCGCGCCCACCCATTTCGTAAGAAGGCATGTGGAGTTTATGGAATGTAATCTGAACGTCGGGGCCTCCAATGTATTCATAATACCAAGAGGCAATACGATCGTAGCTAGGCTCCAGGGGTATCAGTGGTTTTTACCTCGACCAGTTGAAAAAAAAGTGAATGAGTTAGAGATGTACTACAGGAGGGCCATGATTGGGTTGCAAGGTGTCATATGCAAGGTTTCGGTATTGAAAAGCGTTGGCGGTTTCGATACGCACATTGCAGGAGCCGGCGAAGATGTAGATCTGTTCATTCGGATGCAACTTAGCGGCTGGAAAATTGGTCGAACTCCGAACACGTGGCTGTATCACTGTATGAGAAGCAACTGGAAGTCCTTATTAAGTGAGTCCATTTGGTGGGGCTACGGGAAACACTACCTATCTCACAAATATCCTGAAACAGTAGGTCCTTTAATTAACAAACGAACCGCGCTCGGTTTGTTTGATATGGTCGAGCGTGCGACAAAAACCGCGAGGTTATTTAGGGATTATGCATGCTTTTTGATGCCGTTGTACTATCTGTGCAGAAGAGTGGGCTTCGCGATGGGATATAGAAAAGCTCACAAGAACGGATATGGACATCGCCAAAGTTGAACCGTGAATCAATATGGGAAACGCGTGAACATGTGCGCGAGCTATTTTAGATTCCAGCGAAAAAGAGTGATAGCAAATGACAGCTTATATTACACTTTCATTTGATGACGGATATAAGGAAACAATAGAATCAGTCTCACTTATCCTTGAAAAATACGACTTTAGGGGAAGCTTCAACGTAATAACCGGATTAGTTGGTAAGAAGTTTAATGGCTTCGAACTTTCCAATTGGGACGAACTAAAACATCTAGCTCGAATGAAACACGAAATAGCTTCCCATAGTGTGACACATGCCATCCTTTTAAGTGGCGTTGATCTGTATTTATCAAGATTGTCAAGATTCCTTAATGCCATCACTCAATCACCACATAAGTTCTACCATATTAAGAAAAGTGCTCATGGATTCGGAAAACCTCGCTACCCAATTGATGGCGGAGTTGATATCGCCTACGAACTTGTGCACTCAAAGGCAAGCATAGATAGGATGATACGATACCAAACGTGTACATCGTTTGTTTATCCTGGAGGAACAAATTGTCGAAAACTCGAAAGAGAGGTTGAACGTGCCGGGTACTCTTCAGCGAGAGGTATGAAATTCGGATACAATAAGCTTGGGGCTCTCTCCAAAACCTCCTTGAGGACCCAAATCTGGTACTCTTTTACAACAGTTGATGATATGAATATGGCGGTAGCCAGAGCAGCGGAAATGGGGTTTTGGTTAATTGAATGTTACCATTTAGTAGACAAAAGACGACGTGAAGACTACGAGTTCTTCACACGTAATTCAGATTTTGAAAAACATCTCCAATATCTTAGGAATTTAAGTAACAAAGGAGCAACGGTGGTTGATACTCAAAGAAGTATTATCGAACTTCTTCGAGGGAAGCAATGAAAGATGTCTCAAGAAAACTTAATCTCAGTGGTAGTTCCGCTATTCTACAGCGGCAGTTGTCTCCGTGAGACTCTTGACGCTTTTTGTGACATTGACTTTCCTAAGCACAGGATAGAAGCAATCTTCTCATACTACCCATCCGAGGACTCTACACTGGAGATTGTCAAGGAATTCAAGCGTCGGCATGATGAGGAGTACCTCGACATTAAGATATTAGAACGTCGAGAGCAAGGAGTGAGTTACGGGAGGAATTTAGGCATAAGGAATAGTAGCAGCAACTACATATTTCTATTAGACGATGATATCGCGCTTCGTAGGGAGACGTTTGAACATGCTTTAAACATAATTGAAAGAGAACCAGCGGTCGCTGTAGTTTGTTTTCCATATGCCTCTCCTAGGCCAAGTATTTTCGAACATGCTTCTATTTTCCGCTTCGAGGGAAGGGTGACTAGCACCAAAATTTTTGGCACAGGCAGTTCCATGATAAGGAAAAGAGTCTTAGATGAAGTAGGTTTGCTTAATGAAAAATTGGGATATCCTTATTCCATTCATGAAGACTTGGAGCTGTCGGCACGTATAAAAAAGGCAGGATATGATATAATTATTGATGGGACTTTAATACAGACACATCTACCCAAAAAGAGAACATATGCACGAACTGGGGATGTACGTGGCGCGCGCGCGCTCGCAGTAGATCGTTTAAAATTCTACTTCACTAGTGGCGCTGACAGTTATCACTCGGTGTTACTTAGTGCTCCAGCAACGTGGTATTTGGAGCTGGTGATGTACGCCCTTTTGCCCCTCTCCTTCATCATACCGGTAACCTTGGGTTATTATCTAATAGAGTTGTTGTACATTCTATTTGTACTAGCGTCAATAATGTTCTACTGGGAAGCCTTCAATTTGAGGAAGCTTTCCTTAGCTTTCTTAGTGTTAAGCGGCCGAATAGTTAGGAGCTATGGGTACATCACTAGGACGATATCGCTCAAACTGCTGCGTCGCCACCGCGAAAATAAACGTTGAGCGATTCCATTTGGCGGCCTGCTGAAGACATTGTTCGTCGCGCGCGATCGAAAAGGAGTAGGTTCTCTATTGACTAAACACGAACACTCGTTCGATTGATGTCAAAGAGTGGTGTTTTACCCGTTGCTAAAGAAAGAAAGTTAGGGTGCTGACAACTTTGCGCGCGGGTGATAATTGTCCCACTGTTACGGTTGGTATCTGCGTTAAGAACTCTGAGCGAACCATTGGTGAGTGTTTGAATAGCATTGTTAACTTGGATTACGATAAGTCTAAATTGGAAATTGTTGTGATTGACGGAAACTCGACCGACAATACTCTGACTCTGGCGAAAAAAATCTTGGAAAAAAGCGACGCCCGCTACAAGATTTTGAATGATAAGGGAAAAGGGCTGGGATACGCTAGACAATTGGTTGTCGAAAACGCCAACAGTAAGCATATTTGCTGGGTTGATGGCGATAACGTTTTGACACGTGATTTCATAGAAAATCATGTAAAATTCATAGAGAAAAATCCTTCAGTAGGCATCGCTGTTCCTTTGACATTGTTCAATAGCAAACGATTTGTTGCACGGCTTCAAGGGTATTCGTGGTTCATTGGTACATTAAATGCTATGAAAAAGGGGAAAACTCCCTTCTTGGCAATGCAGGGTACTATTACTCCATTGAAAGCGTTGAGGAAGGTAGGGGGGTTTAACGTCTTGATCAGGGGGGCTGGGGAAGACATAGATGTGATCGGTAAAATGAGGCTTCAAGGCTTCAGAGTAGCAGTCAATCCAAAAGCTTTGGTATATCATCGCATGAGGGAATCGTGGAAGGATTTGTTTAAACAAGCTTCATGGTGGGGTGGGTCTCAGCCCCGAAAACAAATCAAGGTGTTGTTATCTGAAACCTTATTGAATTTCTTGGTATGTACAAAACTTACCCTAGATGTCATCCGATACTTCAAAGATCCCGCAGGCTTGTTGATGCCGCTTTATGCACTTGCTTGGAGTGCCTACTATCTAACGTCATCACTGTGCTCAGAATCCGAGATGCGCGCAAGTACGTGGCTCTAAATTTGGAAGACAAACCTCATTAAGTTGATCACAGCTTTTCGATAAACAAACAATTTGCCTCTGTTTTCTTCCTTTGAATTTAGTTGGTCAGGGTGTGTGGAGATTTGCTTGCTTTTCTGAACTCTTTTCTTATTTTAGTTCAATCGCTTAGATCCGAATTCAAGGAAGAGACAAAGAAATATCTCAGAAGCAAAGACATTTTTCTAAAGATTTACGGATCCTACCACTTAGCTGAACACGAACATCGCATAATGGCAAGCATTGGTGAAGCGAACCCATTGAGCTTTCGCGTACCCAAATTCCATAAATTGATTAGAAGCGCAACGACTGGTCGTACTATCGGAATAATGGAACTGGTGAAGGAACAGCCATTAGAGCTTTTCATATACAGATTCATACTCTTCAGAGACGTGAGGGGAATCAATGTCTTTTACAGATTCGGAGAAGCTTTGCATGAGCTACACGATCTCAACTTCAAGGCGCCTGTGAACAACAATATTCCTTGTTCAAAACAAGATTTGTTGAATGAAATGAGAAAATACGTTAAAACGCTCAATCATCTAGGGGTTATAGATTCAAGTGTTCTTCGCTTCATAAAGGAAGAACAGAACATAGACAATAGAATTATGCGGGTTGTTGATCTGTACGGAGAGACCTACTTTCCTCACATAAAAGTCTCCAACGGAGAGTTCGTATTCTTAGATATGGAAGATTCATGTCATGGCGCAGCATACCATGATTTAGCCACATTCAATGTTAGCCTTTACACTTCACTTCTCATACCGAACCATTTTATGTCCAGACTCGGGGAACTAAGACAGGCCTTTCTAAATGGTTACTTTGGAGAAAAAATTCCAATCAAATCCATTAAAATGGCGGAGCTGTATGTTTTATTGCGCGAAATGAACAAATTATGCAATAATCAGATCTATTATACCGAAATATTTAGACGTAGATTGTTGCGTTCACTCAAACTCAGAAGATTCCAATGGTTAGTTAACAATTTCATTTTGAGTAATGCGTAATTTTCCTTCTTCTCTAAGAGCGCGTGCTAGAGAATTTGTGTTTAGATCCCCATCTTCAGCTCATCGCCAGTCCTCTCGTTGAAGAGGGTTGGATGTGACATCATAAAGCATGCTTAAGAAAGACGTATTGAGAGAAAGGTCTACGCACTGAAGTATATAGGCGCACGCAAGAACACCATTGTTGGCAGCACTATGCACTACGTGGAATCAAGAAGAGTTTCTCTGATTTGAAAAACTATGGTGGAAAAACTGAAGTGGACATTTTGGGCTTTTTAACCAAGCATCACGCGCATGCCCAAGTCACAGTAGGCATTAAGATTGCCGCTCTGATACTAGTAACTCTTATTGTCTACCACCAAGATATCATTTTCGTAGTCAATGAAGCCCTTCGAAACGAGCCAACCAGCTACATAGTTGCCATTCCTTTCCTTCTGAGCTACCTTATATACAGGAAAAAGAAGATGTTAGAGGCAGTTGCGTGCCTCAAAGAAACACCAACAGTCACAAAAACGATCTTCAAAAGCGAAGCTGTTGGCGGAGTTTTATGTATCTTGGCTTTTCTACTGTATTGGTGTGGCTCATATACGTTTTATCCAATTCAATATCACTTTGTCTCACTTCCTTTCCTCGTAGCCGGAAGCACACTAATTATATTCAACAAAGAAACACTAAAAGTCTTGGCTTTCCCCATCATATTCCTCTTCTTCTTAACCACCCCACCACTCGAAGCCTTCTACACGGCAGGCACAACTCTGTCCAGCATTACCTCCCAGGTCGCCTATACCATACTCCAAACTATAGGATTACCCGTAACTCAAACCACCGAGTATGGTGCCCCAGTCATATTTCTTCAAAAGCCAGATAACTCAGCTTTTTCTCTAACCATTGATAGAGCCTGCTCGGGAACATATTCGCTCACGGCCTTTACCATCTTTTCCCTCTTCGTCATGTACATTGTAAGAGGAAAAACTTGGAAAAAACCGGCGGTCTTTCTCGTAGGCTTTCCCTTAATCTACGCTCTCAACATAATTCGAATAATCTTTATCGTATCAATAGGCTATCAATATGGTTCTGAGGTGGCTATGCAAGCTCTTGAAACGTTTGGGAACTGGTTTCTGATATTCATGGGAACCCTTGTTCTATTGCTGATTTTCGAAAAATTGTTCAAGGCACAAATATTTTTCCAGAAAACAACGACCAAATGTAGTCAAAGCCACAGTTCAGGAGAGAAGGAAAACTTTTGCCTTAACTGCGGAAAATCCTTCAAAAACGAAAGTCTAAAGATCTCAAAACGAGATCTCTACAAAATATCAGGTCTTCTACTGGCTTCAATTCTAATACTTCCCATCCAAGTTCCGATTTTCACTCTTAAAGAGAGCATCCAAATAAACATTCACTCTCCTGGAGGCGAGAGAATTGCCTCCCAAGTCTTTCCGGAGGTTCCAGGATATAAGCTCATGTTTGCCTACCGAGACAAAAATTTTGAAAGGATAGCTGGTCAAGATGCCTCACTATTCTATGTATACATTCCTGAGGATTCCCAGAACGCGACGATTTGGGTAGCGATTGAGGTTGGTAATTTTCCCATTCATGGCTGGGAAATATGCTTGTATTTCTTAAGGGTTAGCCAGGGGTGGCAAACTCAAGTAAGTGTATTGGACCTTGGAGATGTTCAACTAGTGCAGAACCCGCCCCTGATGGGACGTTTCTTTTGCTTTCAATATATTGGATCCAGCCTAACTCAGTCAATCCTCTACTGGCACGAAAACGCTCTCTTTCAAACAGGCTCTAAGTTCGAACAGAAATACGTGAAAATTAGCCTCATAACAACGACTACACCTGAAGATTACGCGAGAACTAAAGACTTGCTACTCCCCTTCGGAGAGGCACTCGCCAATAATTGGGAGCGCACCAAAACCCAATCATGGATAGCACCTATTGTTCCGAAGTACGGAAACATGTTCATAATAACAACCGCGGTGATCTTTGCAAGTATTCTCTCACTTGAAGCTATCCAAAACCGAAAGAGAAAGAGATCAAACTTTCAGGCATTTAGCCACCTTATACAAAATGAAGAAAAGCATATTCTAAGAGCAGTTCATCAAACTGGTCAGAAAGGAAAACCTACCTTGAACAGGATCGCTGCCACTTACGAAAAACTAGCAAGAAAATCGATAGAATTGGGCTTTCTTTTGGAAAAACTTAACGAAGCAGAGACAGCTGGTCTTGTCAAAAGGGAAATAGCAAGTCAAGAAGACGAGCCCATACTTGTATGGAAGAGTCAATTATTATTCACTGGAAAGAATGTTTGAAGCTCATTCAGACAAATTCTTTCAAAATTCTAAGGAGGCAGCATGAAATGGAGGATCTAGCCAAAGAGATCAGAGAGCTACAAATCCAAAATGAAAAGCTAAGGCGTGAACTATGGAAAAACAAACGCAGGCCCACAGCGATTGTCGGATACGGGCTTGTGCTCCTTGGCGGCATCGCACTTGTCTCATCAATTTTCTTCACGTCAAACATCCCGCTTTTTATTGGCGTAGCATTAGTCTTTTGGGGCGCTTTGCTTCTCTTTGTTAGACCAGTAAGGTACGTAAAAGCTAGTCTTATTGATTCAATATCCTCCTCATCGTGCTTCGCCATCGACAAAATAATAAGCGAACTCAACTTAGAGGGCAAGGGCATATACCTACCACCGAAGCGCCTCAAATCTTTGAAAAGTGGAACAATTTTTATACCAAGACAGAGCAATAATATGAATCTGCCTTCAGAAACGTTGATCGAAGAGAAAGTCTTTCTGAATCCGCTAGGAATCTGCCTACCCCCACTCGGACTCGGACTCGTCAACCTTTTCGAAAAAGAGATTGGAACAGACTTCACCAAAGTCGACCTGAACTACCTGCAAAAAAGCCTACCAAAACTTTTTGTCGAAAGCCTCGAAATCGCCCAAGATTTCCAAATCAGCATGGAGAAAAACAATGTTTTCATCAAAATGACAAACTCCATTTTTAGTGATGTCTGCCGAGAGACAAGAAGGCTCTCGAACATTTGCAGCTCAATCGGTTGCCCGATTTGCAGCTCGATCGCATGCGCACTGGCTCGCGCCAGTTGGAAACCGGTAATAATTGAAAAGAATCACTTCGATGAAAGTAGAAACATTCTCCAAGCCCAATATCGGATTATTGAGGAATAACATGCCCTCTTTTCCGTCTCTCGTGGATACAAGCCTCGGCCTGGCCATCATAGGCATAATTCTACTGATCGCATCACAGTTCCTCTCTTCCTATTACGGAGGAAATCACATTTTTATTGAAAAAGGTCGATTTAGAACCATCGCGTTAATCATTGGTCTAATGTTCATTCTGACAGCCCTCGTGAAAATTTACAGTATTATGATGCCTGAGTTTTTCTAGAACTTTGTGTGCGAGATATCCATACATACTTTTATGTGTAAAGGTAGACAAGGATTATGACTGCAATGAAAAGAGTGATGTTCATCTGGCTTCTAGTGGCTGGGCTATCTTTCTTGGCAGTTTCCAGTGTTAAGGCCGCTCCAGATCCATTTGCTAACATAAGAGTAATTCCTGTCGGTTCGACAACAAATGGCGAACCAATTATCGCCAATAGTCCCGCGGACTTGATAATTTATGTAACAACGGCTCAGCATTCACCTACCAAGAATGTCTGGCTCCTAATTGCTCTAAACAAACCCACATACGACGCTATCGACAACATTACGGCAGTGGGAGTTGATGTATCAGTTACCTTTGAAAAAGCCCGCTTTGTACTCGCACAGTATTCAAATGGACAGTATGACCCAGCACGTATCCCACCAGAAGCAGCGAATGGGCCGTATGATCCAACCTACCCAGGATGTACAAACGACGATCAACATGCAACTTCAGCTGTCGGTGAGAAAGTCGGTGGAAAAGGCGAAGACGTATACTATGCCTACGAGTTCTTCAAAGATTCCATAACGAAAACCCCATATGAATTCACTGTCACCTTAAACGTTGCTTCATCTATGGATGTAAGCTTGGAAAAAGCCCTCGTGCTCGCCTTCGGACGGGCGATACCAGATGATAATGGCAATTACTATGGTTTGCCTTTTGACATACACACTCCGTACAGTGGAAGCACACTCGTAGTTCCCGAACTTGCACCTATCCTTCTAACTCTAAGCTCCTTCGGTGCCCTTGGACTATATGCGATAAGACGCAGGAAATAGCTGAACTGCCAATACACATTCTTTGAATGTTCTAAGGGGTGAGCCTATTGCATAAGCGTTTCAATTTGCATTCTCAGGAAGACCATCTAACACGCATCGTAAGAGCAAAGAATCCGAAAACTGTGGAACAACTCATTGAAATGGCTCAGGCTGAGTGTCCGCTCAGTAAAGAAGAAATAATGGAAAATATTTTACGGTTGCAGGATCAGAGGAAACTGATTTTGAAAGCACAATCATCTCCTATCCCGCAAACATGAGAGCCCATTTATTATCTAATAAAGGGGTTTGGTACCGGATCATATTTACCCTGAGCCTCATAGCAGTAGCCACGGTTTTCACTGTTGAGGAAAACGCCTACCCCATCGTCTACATAAGATATCTGTTTGGATCATTCTTTGTCTTGCTTCTTCCTGGATACAGTCTCATAAAAGCTCTTTTCCCCGTCAAAGGACTGGATAACATCGAACGTCTTGGGCTAAGCATCGCGATGAGCATAGCCCTCGTCCCGCTTGTAGGCCTACTACTAAATTATACGCCATGGGGAATGAGAATCGTGCCAGTAACCTTCAGCTTCTTGGCTTTAACAACAATCTTTGCCACATTTGGTCTAGTACGAGAAGAAGCTTTTTCCAGAGGAAACCGTGGCGACAAATAACAAAATCCAAATCGTCATCCATCTTTTGGCTTTCATAATGCATGCCAGGTGCTTCTTTTGGAAACGGCCAACATAGCCCGAGGAACCTTTCAGATAACGTTTACTCAACTAATTCAATACCTCATCTACGGAACATTCTATATAATCGTGGCAAAAACAGGCGCTCTAACTCCAACAGATTTAGGAGTCCTATCAATTCTAGCTTTCCTTGCTTCCACAATCACTCTTCTTACCAGTCTTGCACTTCCAACTGCGATGACGAAGTATATGGCTGAATACATCGAAAAGGACAAACCAGAAACAGCAGCCGCCGTCCAAAAAACCGTCATCACAACCGTTCTCACTCTCTCTATAATATGCTTTACTGCAATTGCCTACTATTCAGAAGTACTCTCCATATATTTTTGGGGCACATCAATCCATGCGCCCCTTATAATTTTGATGTCTGGCTATGCCTACCTTTCCGGGCTAACAACACTGTACAGTTCAAGTTTACAAGCATTGGGTCTTTTCGGAAAAATGGCGACTGCAACGCTCCTATGCGTAGTCATTAGTCGAGCAGTGGCTGCCTCACTGGTTTTGTTCCATCTCGGCGTTTCAGGAGCACTAATCGGCTTTGTGATTGGATACGCTATTGCACTAACATACGCCGTCGCATTTACCAGAGGCAAGCTTCCTAGTCCAAACAGCTACGCACCCATAAAACCATTAATGTGTTTCAGCCTTCCTATCATCCTTGGGGCGGTAATCTCACTTGTACTCAATTGGGCAGACATCGCCATAATAGCCTCAACGACTACCAATTATGGCTTGATAGGGATCTACTATCTTGCATTAAACAGTGTTAATATGTTCTCGATAATCTGGGGACCCATCACCTCAACAATATTTCCACTACTCTCCGCTCGACATGGAGTGCAGAAATTCGAAAGCATCAGCAATACCATAAGAATTGCAACCCGATACATCACCTACTTGATAACCCCTAGCTGTCTAGGGCTCGCGATCATAGCTCCAACAGCACTTGAATTCTTTTACGGAGAAGGCTATGTTTCTGGGGCTATACCTCTAGCAATTTTATCCCTCACCACAATCATCATTTCGTTTTCAGCGATATTCGCCACCGCAATCACAGCCATGGGAAAAACCATGTACCTACTCAAAACAAGTGCAATTTCAGCTGTAACGGATATCATACTGTTGCTAATATTAGTTCCATATTTTGAGGCAGTTGGAGCCGCATGTGCCCGATTTACCGTGCAAGCGCTAAGCCTTCTTCTAGTGGTCTACGCATTACGAAAAGACGTGAAACTCCGTCTAGACAAAGAAGCCATATGGAAGTCAGCCACGGCATCTGTACTGACCATACCATTTTTACTATTTAACGAGAATGCCCTCACAACTCTTCCAACAGCCTTGCGCTTGGCCTCAGAGATTGTAGGAGCGGGAGCTATATACTTCTCAGCCCTCTATATACTTAAAGCATTACATCAAAAAGATTTCGAACTCCTCAAACAAGCATTCCCAAAACTTGCAAAATACATTACCATACCAGAAAAAATCCTCCTGCGATAGATATCGAAACATATATGGCGTGCGAACTAGTGTTCCCACTGATATCTCGGTCCGTCTATGGGACCTTTACACTACGATGCAAATGCGGATACCAACGGCGTAAATAGAAAAGTTCACCAGTCGCGCGCGCAGTCGATCCTTTGTGAAGGATACTATGTGTTTCCAGTCGGACACTTGGCTTTAGGATACTTACTTGGAAAAGCGATGTCCAAGTCTCTGAATGTTAGTTTAAGAATTCCTTTGGTACTCGTCGCTTCAATCATATCAGATATAGACCTAGTAATACCCGGCCTTCAGCATCGGGGCCCCACTCATTCTTTAGCACTCATTATCCTCCTCTCTCTCCCCGCCTTCGTGCTCTACAGAAAAAAAGCTGCACCCTATTTCGTCGCTTCATTTCAACATTCTATTGTAGGGGATTTCATAACAGGTGATGGTGTACAAGCGCTCTGGCCCTTAGCCCCAAGCTGGTATTGGATAGGAATCGAACAAAGGAGTCTAATAAACTTCTCCATAGAATGGATCCTATTTCTAGCATCAATGACAATTATGTTCAAGACAAAAGATGTGATGATCCTATTTCAACACCATGCATCAAACATCTTCTTATCAATACCTTTGCTCGCAACTCTACTTTCAACATTGCCCAGTTTATCCCATTCAATTCCTCTAGAACTTGTTATCCCACATTTAGTGTATCTCATTCTATTTGCCTTGTCAATCTTTGCCGATTTCCGCTGCATATTGAGAAGATCAATCCGATAGTTAGCAAATATAGCGAGCACAAAACATCTCTTGCGGCCATAGGCAAGATGAAGCATTTGCTAGGTGCTAATCCAATGAATCTAAAAGCAGGCTTACAAAAGTGCTAGCGCGCGCTGGCGTCGGTGTTCCTATCCGCGCAATCTGGTGCAGTAATGTACATTATTTATTTCTTCGGTCCTGATGGCTCAGGCAAGACCACGCAAGCCATGTTCCTTTCCAATCGACTAAGAAAGAACGGTCTAAAGACCAAAGTCTCTTGGATGAGGGGCTCTCACACTTTTGTCTCCATTTTACTACGCTTTCTTTCAAGGTTTGACAGCTATAAGGGAAGTGTGAACCCCTATTACAGCGTCAGCATGCCGAAAAACATGGCTAGGCTATGTTGGTTCTTAGAGTATATTAGTGCAATACCCGTCATTCTGCTTAGGTTTGTTTTGCCCAGTTTCTTTGGTTATGTAGTCATTGCTGACAGATACGTTCTAGACTTACTCGTCTGGATCTCCTTAGTCACAGGGGACTTGTCATTCTGTAGAAGCTTCTTAGCAAGACATTTGATCTCGTTAGCACTGAGAGCCAAAGTAAAGTTCTTTGTTGTGGCAGATCTAAAGGACTTAGCTCGGAGAAGCGGAGAGGAAATTAGTCTTCTCAGGGATCAACTTGACCTTTATAATTCCTTAAAAGTGGATGCTAACGTTCTCGACACCACTGACAAAAGCCCTAATATAACATTTCAAGAAGTTCTAGACACTCTGGATAACAAGGGGTTTCATTGGAACCGATGAATATTCCGAATTCTCTTACATATGAAATCCTCAGAATAGTTGGCTCCCCTTTTTCCGCACGGAATCTTGAGTTGAGCGATAAGGATTTTACACTGCTCTATCACTATGCCATCAAGAACAGGATGCCTCTCCATTTCCTTGAAGCACTCAGCAAATTCAACAGGTTAAACTCTTTGGGGGAAGAGTACGATAGGTTACGTGATAGATATGCTCAGATTGTTCAAGCAATCTCAAGAATTTCTCAAGCTTTAGAAGAAGCTTGCGTCGATTACGCCTTTTTCAAAAGCATAAGACCGTATCGAGAGGTCACAGTAGATTTAGATATTTTGATCTTCGGTCCGAGATATCAGCGAGTCATCAAGAATACGTATCATGCAGGCTACATTTTCCTAGCAGGCGGACCTCTTTCAGTGACTTTTCGTGATGTCAAAGCAGGAATTAATATAGACCTCTACAATGAAATCGGGGCCAGTCGCATAATATACCTTGATAAGTATATGCTGAGAAAGTTCATCGTCGATAAGAAACTCTCAAATGGCAAGACTGTCCGAACGTTAGACCCATGTACTGACCTTGTTGCCGTGATTGCACATTCGGTCCTAAAGGAGCAAATGTACGTCTTGTCTGAATACTATACAACACTCTACTCTCTAGCCAATATCAAAAGTACTGCTTTAAGCTCCTTGATCTCTTTAGTTGAGGAATGTAGGATAAGAAGAGCTTTTCAAACTCATTTAGGGCTATCGGCTCTACTTCATCAACAGGTCTACGGCTTCACACCTGAATGTATAATGAGGCTTCTTAGGGGAAAAGATTTCAATAGTTTAGAGCATTCACGCGTCAAGGAAATGAACTTTCCTATGCCCTTCAAATATCACCCTATAACAATAGCCCAGGCATTTGAGGAGAAGTTTAGAGATGTTAAGGCTCGAAAAAGCTTCGCTATACAGATTCTTAACATGCTTGACCCAAAGTTTACATCATTCGCAATCAGACAGTTGCTGAGTCACCTAATCAGGAAGACCTATTGATTTTCTAAAGAAACCGCCCGCGCACGTACCATCAACAATCTCCTCCTAGACAAGGAGAGGCTTCGTGATCGCTGAAAGAGGGCCTGTGTCATTATCAGAAATTCTAGCGTAAAGATACTCTCTAAAGCGGATATCATGCTGGGCAGACTTGTATGCGCGCGCTGAACATACGCATGGAATCTCTTAAAAATACGCAGAATTTTTCTATCCGATAAATGCAAAAGAGGTGATTTTTAATGCGAAAGACAGGCTTTCTAGAATTCGTCTTCTATGCAACACTGCTATTGTTTTCGCTAACTATAGCCAAGTTTGATGTCAGAGCAAGCCCAGGCACAATAGGAGTCCCCACGAATTTCCCAACTATCCAAGAAGCAATAAATGCAGCTAGTGCGGGAGACACTATTTTTGTATACAACGGAACTTATCCTGAACATATTGTTGTAAATAAGACTGTAACACTTATCGGGGAAAACAGAAGCTCAACAATTATCGACGGACAAGGAATTGGTACAGTAGTTAACATAACTTCGAACAACGTGGTTTTCAACGGATTTACAGTTAAGAACGGCACTTACGATGTATATCTCTACTATTCTAGTGGTAGCAAGGCTATTAACAGCACAATCACGGATGGTAGTAGTGAAGCGGGCATTCTACTGGACCATTCAAACAACAACATGATAGCCAATAACACCATACAAAGCAGCAGAGAGACTGGCATCTACCTCTACTATTCCAGCGGCAACACAATAAGCCAAAACAATTCCACAAACAATCTAGTCGGCATTTGGCTGTTGTATTCTAACGGCAACACTATAATCAAAAACAACATGACCAAAAACAGTTATGGTGTCGAGTTAAGATACTCTAGCAGCAACACCCTTAAGGATAACAATATGACCGATAACAATTACAATTTCGGAGTCCAAGGCACAAGCCTCACCCATTTCATCCAAGATATTGACACTTCAAACAAAATAAACGGAAAACCGATCTACTATTGGGTAAATCAACGAGACAAACAGATTCCATCCGACGCTGGGTATGTAGCAGCTGTGAACTCCACAAACATCACCGTCAAGAACCTAGACATAAGAAGCAATCGTGAAGGAGTGCTAATGGCTTACACGAATAACTCTGTCATAGAAAGCAATACCTTGTCAAACAGCAGCGAATCCGCCATCTACCTATACAACTCAAACGCAAACACAATAACCCGCAACACCATCACCACTGCAAGGGACGGAGTCACACTAGATAGCTCGAATGGAAACGTCGCAAGCAACAATGCCATAGCTAAATGCGATGAGTACGGCATCTGGTTAGCCTCTTCCAGCAGCAACGCGATAAGCAGCAACACTGCGACCGACAGCTATATTGGAGCCATACTATACTTCTCAGGAGGCAACATCATCGCTGGAAATAATTTGACCAGGAATAGTTATGGAATTTGGTTAAGCTCCTCAAACAACAACAAAATCCATCACAATAACTTCAACAACACAAACCAAGTGCGCAGCAGCGGTGGTTCAGTCAACCTCTGGGACGATGGCCATCCTTCAGGCGGCAACTATTGGAGCAACTACGCTGGCACGGACTTGTACTGGGGACCTCACCAGAACAAGACTGGCAGCGATGGAATGGGCGATACACCACGCACAATTGACGGAAGCAATCGAGACAACTATCCCTTGATGAGCCCATACGAATATTGGAGCAATCCCATACTGGGCGACGTCAACAAAGACACAAGGGTGAATGCCAAAGACCTGTCCCAACTAGCAACAGCTTACGGCTCCACCCCAGAAAAGCCAAAATGGAACCCAAGCAGCGACCTCAACTCAGATGACACAGTTGATGTCTCTGACCTGATAGGTCTAGGCAAAAACTACGGAAAAATCTGGCCATAACACTTCACAAGCGCACACCTGACCAGATTTACGGAGTTTTTCGATCTTCTTGAAGAAAATTCGCATACATTAGTGTTGATGGTTGAAAAGATCAAATGGAGGTGATATCCACGACCAGCAAGGATCAAGCTATAGGCGGACTAATCTGCATCATTTGTCTCGTAATCGCAGGCTCATACACTCTCGCACTCTTTTGGCCAGCCCTAGAAGCCATAAGACTTTGGCTCATCGCCATCCCAGTGCTCGTCGCACTAATCGCCATCCTAGGAATCGGAGCCTGGATCGGCTGGACCATGGCCACGACCCCACCCCCAAAGCCAATCGAAGAAATGCAAACAGAAGAGACAACAGAAGCAAAAAGCAACTGAGACGAGAGTCCAATCGCGCAATACCCTACGCATGCCAAGTGCTAGAACCCGCAATTACGTAATTCTTTCGCAACAACCTCGGGTATGAGGTTCAAGCAGTATCGACCAGTTGTCCTGTCGGTAATAGAAAAGAGACCCGACGGCTGGCGATACCCAGCATCCGCGAAACACGTGCACTTGGCAATTCCAGAAAAAGCTCTCTGTAAGATATTTTTGGAGGAATAAGAAACACGTATACGCACATTCTACGTAGATGAGAGGCCATGGACGCGCTGACAGCAATAAAAAAGAGACGAAGTATTCGAGCGTACAAGAAAGACCCAGTGGATGAAGACAAACTAAACAAGGTTCTGGAAGCAGCGAGGCTGGCTCCTTCAGCGGCAAACAAACAACCATGGCGATTCATAATCGTAACAGATCCTCTCACAAAAGAAAAGCTGAGGGCGGCATACAATGAAGAATGGTTCATACAGGCACCTGTAATAATCGTGGGCTGCGCAGTACCCGAGGAAAGCTGGCGAAGAAGCGACGGCGAACAATACTGGAAAGTCGACTTGGCTATAGCCATGCAAAACCTAGTTTTAGCCTCCACAGAACTAGGCCTCGGAACCTGCTGGATCGGCGCATTCAACGAAAAAGCCGCAAGAAAAACCCTCGGAATACCCAAAAACATACGCGTAGTGGCTATGACACCTCTAGGCTATCCAGCCGAAGAGAAAGGTCCCGTCACTGAAAGAAAACCAATCAATGACATCACCCACCATGACAAGTGGCCGTCGCTTGCGCAAAGACGCTGAATACTATTCACCAATCTGCACACAGACAAACACGTTGGAGGCCACGCGCATCCTACTATGTATAAATACATCCGAAAGCATTCTAAGAGCAACGATCAAAGCTTCAAGCAAGTGAACCACAACGGACACAATAGGACACCTAGCTCTAGGCTACATAACAGGAAAAACCTCATCGAAACTACTAAAGGCCGAAATCAACATCCCCTTGGCTCTAGCACTTTCAGTCCTTGCAGACGCTGACCTTCTAATACCCGAGCTTAAACATTGTGGACCAACCCACTCAGTCATACTGCCCCTAGTATTGGCCTCGCCGGCGATTCTCGTGTGGAGAAAACACGCAATTCCATACCTAGTGGCTCTGGCATCACACTCGCTCATAGGCGACTATCTGACACACCCCAAAGGTGTACAATTACTCTACCCATTAACGACAAGCTGGTACTCAGGAAGCTCCGAAGCCCTGAAACTCACACATGTTTATGTCTATATTGAACTTGCATTATTCGCGGCTTTCATGATGCTGATGCTAGCGTCAAGAGACCTATCAACACTGCTTAAACCCCACACGCTAAACCTACTACTTGCAATACCCATATCCACTGCTCTGATCCAAGTGTTCTTAGAATTTCCATTACCGCTTCCCACCGAACTGATCGCACCACACCTCATCCTAATCGTTCTCTTGACGATTCCAATTCTCATAGATATCAAACACATCATAAAGCCCAACCAACATCGACATGCCTGATTCACCAAATACAGAATCAGAAAGCAAGCCAAAAGAAGATCCGGCGCATTTCCCAGCCACAAGTCGGTTTGCCATTCTGCCGGAAACATAAACAAAAAAGAACCAGCGGGAAACCGACTGCCACAGGAGACTAGCACGCGAATTGCGCGATAAAAGGCGACCAAGACTAACTCCCTCTTCTATCATTCTCCTCAAATTTATTAATTGCAGGTTAGGATAATGTGAAATAGTGCCAGCAGAGGAGTATTATGAAAGAAAGGGAAATGAAAGGTAACTCCATAATATCGGCTGGTCTGATAATACTTGTGTGCGGCATACTTTTCATAGCTATTGGTGTGCTGATTGGAATTCCCTCATTTTTTGGAGCCTCGCAACCAAATCCCGTCGTTAATTATCTGTTTCTACTGGGGGCTGTTGCGCTAGTGGTCGGGATAATCCTGGCAGCGCATGGAGTAGTTGTGAAATAGACACACAAAACTCCAACGCCTCCACAAACACCCAATCCAACACCGTCCACAATCATGAAAGAAGCGCGCATATCATCGTAGAATGCTCTGACTAAGCTGGGGTTCAGCATACGCTTTCGCGCGCGCGGTGTGGCGGGCCCGGAGGGATTTGAACCCTCGTTCTCCGGCTCCGAAGGCCGGTGCCTTAATCCGGACTGGGCAACGGGCCCTCTCGATGTATGACAACGCTGGTTGTGATAAAAGCTTTTCAACAAGAGGTGCTCTGTCCCCTCTGGTGTTCTGTGATCAAAGAGTAATTGGTGCTAGGGTGAGGTCTAGTTATTGTCACGACATGGAGAATGTGATGCTATCGAGCGGCTTATTGGCGTCGTTTCCTTATTCTTTCTAGGGCTTTGGGAACGGCTTCCCAGCCTTTTTGTGTTTTTGCGTTGACGATTTCGAAGGCTTCTTTGGCTGTCATGCAGCTGAGTTCTATGCCCGTGGCTCCTCTGAGTAGGTATTGTGCCGCGCGTAGGACTTCGCCGTTCAATTGCGAGTCAGCCATGTCAGCTAAGTGGACGATTAATGCTTCTGCGGTTCTTGGTCCTATCGGTCCGTGTTGCCATCCCATATGTGAATCAACGATGTGAACCAGATCTAGCGGGAAACCGCGTCGAATGAGTTCAGCTACTCCGAGCGTTAGGTGGTCGAGGCGTTCGGCTATGGGAGCGTTGGTGTAGGTGCCGCTTTCTCGCTGAATGTATGTTAACGATTTGAAAATGTCGTGGAGTAAGACTCCAGCAACGACTAGATCTCGGTCAACCTTCCCAAGATACACGCTCTCGATTGTGTCACACAGAGCTGAAGCGATGTTTGCGGTTGAAATAATGTGCTCGCGTAAGCCTCCTGAGTAACTATGATGGTGAGATAAGCCTGCAGGTGATTCGTCCAATGGCATTCCCCTGTAGACCTTGCCCCCGATTTCGATTGTTGGGTTTTCGAGCAAGTCGGAGACTTTCTTTCTAAGCGATTTGTTGCGTATCTGGCTTACAGCTCCTCTGAGTTGTGGATGCACATTGCTGTTCTCCTGTTGGCTAATTCGTTAGCATTCGCGTGTTATTTCTTGTTTGTGTTTCCTTGCTTCCTTTGCTGCAAGAGAATGGGCTATGCGTATTGGCTCAGGAATCCTAGTGGACATGGTGCAGTGCTTGACGATTTCTATGGCGGTTTTCAACGAAACCTTATGTCCTGTGCTTACGTAGACTGGTTTCTCATTTTCGGTTCTTGTGATTGCTGCACCAATGATCTCGGCTTTGTCCATTAGAGGTGCCCAGCCGGATTCGTTTGTGGGCTGAACTTGTCCACATAGAAGGCTTTTTGCGACGCCGATAGTTGGCTTATCCAGTAGTAATCCCAGGTGACTGGCGAGTCCTAGGCGATATGGATGGGCTATTCCTTGAGCGTCAATCAAGAATACGTCGGGCTGTGTCTTCAACTTCTTAATGGCTGTCCTTGCTGGTTTCACCTCTCTGAACGATAACAGGGTAGGAACATATGGAAAACTTGTCTTCACTCTGGCTTTTTGTGCTTCCACAACTGACAGCGAGGCGTAGTCTAGGACAGCCACCGCGCCTATTGACCATTGTCGAACATAGGCTACGTCAACTCCAGCTACATAATGCAGAACTTCGGGAAGCATGTCTTCCTTAATGACTCGTCTCGATAACCGTTGCTGCAGCCTGTGCGCCCGTTTCACCGAGAACTTTCTCCGAAGCATGTTGCGCTGACTCTGCTTCTACCGTTTAGTCCTCTTTTTGACGATTTTTTCAAGGTTTTCCATGCACTTCTCAAGCGAACTGCGTCGGGCTTCAATGGTTATGTCGCCTCTGGTTGTCTCGATGAGGTGACGTGCCACATCGCTTTTTCGGCGCAGCCCCGGGACAAGCATGTAGGCTTCATCCATGGACATAAGTTCGACGTAGATTTCTTCCATCACGCGCAGGCAGTCTTCAGCTGTTTTGACGTCTTCTCTTCGTAGCGAGTCAAGGGCTCTTCTCCTTAACTCACCGATAACGTCGCCTAGTCCCAGAACATAGGCGATTGAGGGCACTTGTATTTCTTCTGGGCTTATGAAACGGTTCTCCTCGACCAATGTTAGCAACGTTTGAGCTTCAGCGTATTCCTGAAAGGCTGCATCAACTAAGCCAGAGTAGACCATGTCGGGATAGGCATCGGTTATGGAGCGTAGTTTGGTGAAAAGTGCGGTGGCTTCTTTCAATAGTTTTTTTGCCTCTTTGAATCTTTCCTGGTGAGTGAACAGTATGGCTTGTTTGGAAAGCCTTGTAGCTCGACGCATGTCCCGTTGAACTTCTTCATGGATCTTCTCACGTTTCTGCAATTCATCTTGAATCTGGCCCAACAAATCTTTAAGAGACAAGGACTTGCAACCGTCCGAATAGTTAGCTGAAAAGGTCATGTTAACCTAATAGCCTTTTCCAGCCTGCTCAATAAGACCACGCGGCTTTCAAGAGCCTCGTCGAGAATGTTATAGCCTATGTCCTTAGCCAGTTCTCCGGCGAAGTCTTGAATCTCCTTGTGGCTTGGCGTGTGATCATAACTCAAGCGGAGCCTGGAAAAGCCCACATGCATGTATGCTTTGGGCTCAATATACGTTGGATTCGCCTTCTCGATTATTCTGGCGTAAAGCTCAGGATGCTTCATGTTCAGGTTGCGGGCTAGAGTCAATCTAATCACGGTTGGGCACCTAAAACTCGGCAATAAGCTCAGAGTTTCGTTCAGCTTGGCCCAAGCTTCAGCTAACTGTGGGCGACAGGTTTCCAAGAACGACTGCTCGTCGTAGGCGCAGAGCGAAATATACAATTGTGTTGGCTCTTGGCTTAGTTTGGTTAGAGCTTCTGGAATTGTTCCATTTGACACGAGGAAAGTGGTGAATCCTCGTCTGTGGAATAGGCGAATCAACTCGCCTAGTTGCGGGTATGCCGTCGGCTCTCCTGTGAGGCTTATTGCCACATGCCCTGGCTTCAAAGCCTCTCGTAGTTTCCACTTGTCAGTTTTGCTAAAGCCTCTGTATCCCGTTAGGATTTTCAGTTGCGCGTTGATACAGCCTTCCGCAATCTGTTCAGGCTCGTTCCACGCTACGTTAGGAGTTTCTTTCCATCTCAATTCTGGTTTGTCTCCATTGTGTGCTCGCCAACAGAACGTGCAATGCATGTTGCAGTAATGAACTGCTGGCGTCATCTGCACACATCTGTGAGTTTTGATGCTGTAGAATTTCTGCTTGTAACAGGGTCGGTTATTTACCAAGCTTTCGCGCAACCATCGGCAAGGCTTGACGGCCGAGTGCGCCCCCACTAGGTGATATCTTTGAGTTCTAAGCAACTGCAATAGTCTTTCTGGGACCGCGCTCTGCAAGTCCGTTCCCCCTGATACGTCTTTCAGGTCAATAGCTAGCTCTTCCATTAAAACTTGGCTGTCGCCCTCTGTTGAAGATTTATATGCAACTTAAGCCTCTCACGTTTCTAAAACATAACAAACACACCAACAATTCAGACCGACGTTGTCGTTGAAAACTTGGTGGCAAGAAAGGTTGAATGAGACGAAAGAACCCAGAAAAGGAGTCGAAACCACAACCGAAGAGGTCAAGCAGACGGGTCTTCGAAAAAGGCTTTTCCGGTTTCAAACAGTCAGAGTTGCTGTTCAACTACTGCTGTTTTTCCTGTTCAACGCAGCCTTTCTTGGTTTGGGACCTTGGCCCCTGCTTTTACCGGTTACTGGGTTGCTGGGCGCTCCTTCTAAGACTGTGGGTGAGGCGTTAGGCTCGGTGCAATATATGTTGTATTTGTTGATTCCGCCTTGGCTTGCCCTTGCGTCTATATTTGTAGCCTCTGTCCTGGTTGGTCGAGCCTTCTGCGCGTGGGCGTGCCCGTTTGGTTTCGTGCAAGACATACTTGAGGTCATGAAGAAGAGACATGCAGTCGTTACGCCACGGACGCATAATCAGATGATCAATGTGAAATACCTTGTCTTGGCTGCGACGTTACTCGTTTCAGGCTTACTGGCTTTGTCTGTCGTAGGAGGTCTGGGGAGAAGCTATCAGGAAGCGTTAGGAGTGTTCGCCGTTGCGCCCTTCAATGCCTTAAGCCCAGCTGACACGTTGTTTGCTGTAATTCCTAAAACGGTTTTAAGTGTGCGACACGCCATTCCGTTGCTGTTTGAGCCCGGCGCTGACATTGCCAGCATTATGATCAGCTCTGTATCGTCTTCTCAGGCTTTGCTCTGGGCTCGTTTCATCATTCTTGGATTAACTTTGACCCTTGCCTTATATGTTCCCCGAGGCTGGTGTCGATACATATGTCCTCAAGGCGCCTTTTCAGCTATCCTTATGCGCTTTAGCTTCCTAGGTTTGAGACGTGACCCTGTCCGTTGTGGAAAAGACTGCCGTGACTGTGTCAAAGCCTGTCCGATGCTCGTGCCAATATTGGATGAGCCGTGGGAGAAGTTCACCGACCCGGAATGTATAATGTGCCTGAAATGCGTCGACGCTTGCTCAACAGCGGCAATTAAGCCAAAGTTCCCGTAGGATCTCTCATGTGAGGCGTCGTAGCGCCTCCTTCTCATTGTCCCAATGGAGCATTTGAAGAGCTTCGTGCTTTGTTGTCCACTGATAACCCGCGACTTCCGACTCCTGCAGTATGATTGGTTCTTTTGAGTCTGCTTTTACCAAATAGCTGGAGACACTGTGTCTGATGCCTTTGAAGAAAAACTCGTAGGTATGCACCCTGCCCAGTATCTTGATGTTCCTTAAGCCTATCTCCTCAGAAATCTCTCGGTGCAAGCCTTGGGTCTCGGTTTCATTGTTGTGCAAGCCGCCTTTTAGAAGTCGCCACCGGTACCGGCGAGTTGAGTAGTCGATCTTCTTGAGAATCAAGACTTTCTTGGTTCCGTCCGCATCATCAAAGATTACTGCCTGGACTTCTTGACGCATCATCATTGTGTCTTCGCTCCTGTTCTTAGCAGCAATGTTTTGCGTGACTGAATTGCTGGGTAAAACTTATATTTTTGTGTTGAATAGGGTTGCGTTTGTCAATTTTGGAATATGAGAGATGAGTTCCTACATGGCAGCAATAAAAGAACTGCCGACTCCCACGTCGCGATTCGAACGCATTGGCGCCCACACACATATTAGGGGACTAGGCTTGGACGAGAAGCTCAAAGCCATCAAAGTCAAAGACGGTATGGTGGGCCAGGAGAAAGGACGCGAAGCCGCAGGATTAGTCGTCAAGATGATTAAAGACGGCAAGCTGAGCGGCAAAGCCATAATATTGGCTGGTCCACCAGGCACAGGCAAGACTGCCATAGCTGTGGCTGTATCAAGGGAGCTTGGGGCTAATGTTCCTTTCATCCAGATGAGTGGAAGTGAGATATATAGTAGTGAGCGCAAGAAGACAGAGGTGTTGATCGAAGCCATACGAAAGTGCATCGGAGTAGAAATTCATGAAATGCGTAAGGTCTACGAGGGCGAAGTAGTTAATGCTGACATCAAGACGGCTCCACATCCGTACAACCCATACCAGAAGGTGCCCGAAAGCATCAGGCTTACGTTGAAAACAAAGGATGAGGAGAAGACAATTGAGGCCGGTGCCAGCATCGCCCAGCAGATTATTCAGGAGAACATCTCTGAGGGACATGTGGTTCAAATAGACGCTGAATCCGGTCGAGTGGCAAACCTTGGATTAAGCCTAGAGAGTGCAAAGGGCAAAACATACGATGTGGACACACGGCAGAAAGTTCCATGCCCAAAAGGCAAAGTCTTGAAAGAAAAAGAGTTTGTCTATACCCTAACCCTTGCCGACATGGATCAGATCAACGCCAGAAACCGTGGTGGAGGCGGTCTGTTCTCCATGTTCTTCAGCGGCGCCGAGAGCAAAGAGATCGACACTGAAATACGCTCTGGTGTAGATCAGCATGTGAAAGGCTTGGTTGACGAGGGCAAAGCCTTCATTCATCCGGGCGTCTTGTTCATCGATGACTCTCACCTGCTGGATTTGGAAGCTTTCAGCTTCTTGGGAAGGGCCATGGAAAGCGAACTTGTGCCGATAATTATCCTTGCAACAAACCGAGGCATAGCCCGCATACGTGGAACTGATGTTGAGAGTCCGTTGGGCTTTCCTCTTGACCTCATAGATCGCGCGGTTATCATTGCAACCGAAGAGTACGATCCTGACAGCATTCGCGAAATACTTCGTTTGAGGTCCGAGGAAGAAAAGGTCAAGCTGGAGAAGGCAGCACTCGAAAGGTTGACTCAAGTCGGCGCCAAAAGCAGCCTCCGTTACGCAGTGCAGCTCTTAAGCCTAGCCGCACAGAATGCTCGATCTCTGGGGCACGAGAGAGTTTCTGTCGAAGATGTCGAAAGAGTGGACACATTGTTCATGGACATTGGAGAAGCAGCGGAACACTTGAAGAAATATGAAGAGAAGTTCATGAAGCATTGAGCTACAAAAGCGCATGAAAAAGCTTTAATTTTCGACATCTCCCATTTTTTCGTTGGGAGATCGCTCAGTTGTCTGATAAGAAACGGAAGAAAGGATTCTTCGACCTTTTCGGGCTTGACGAAGAGGGTTTCCTTTCTGAGCCGAATTCTCCTTCAGGAGGAGGCTCTGGCTACTCTATATCTGTAACCTACGATGAGAGGGGCAAACCTGTCGTGAAAGTGGAAACTCAGGGCAATGTTGATGTGGCTGAGCTTAGGCGAGATATTGAGCGACGCTACCCGGGCGCCAAGATAGAAGGCTTGGAAAAGCAGCCTTTGATACGAGTTGTCGACGAAGAGCCGGCGCCGGCGAGGAAAGAGGAGAAAAAGGAAGCTAAGAAGAAGAAAGAAAAGAAGCAATCCCTCATTCGAGTCGTTGAATGATTTCTGAGGCATGAGAAAAAGCTACAGCCCGAAATTCTGAACTGCGACACGAGATTAAGAGATAATTCGGTTAGTACATTTATACTTCGTGTTTGGAGAGTAAATAGAAGAATTAATTGTAATTACCTAGCGGATCCAACGATGGCTTTAAGGCTTAAATATAATGCTGTATTGCTTCTACCAGACCAGATATGAGTAGAAGCAAGGGTGAGGAAAAAGCAGCGTATCGTCCACCTGTGCCATTGCCTAGACGTCCGGAACGTCCGGAGGAGCTGGGTTGGCCGTCTCCGACGCCTGCACCTGTGCCAGCGGCAGAGGATTTGGGTAAGACTCTAAAGCAGATACTTGACCGATTGGATGCGATTGAGAAGCGTTTGGAGAATATTGAGAAAGTGCTGATGGCGCGTCAGGCAATCTAACTGCAGTTGTTCTAACTAAGCTAGCGTTTGCCATTTCCTGATTCGATGTCCGGTAATGTGTACGAGTTGACCGCATTTTGGGCATTTTTTGTCGTTTGTGATTTTGTATTGGGCGACGGTGTAGTTGAGGCGTTGAATGAGCATTTCGTGGCATTTTGGGCAGTAGGTGTTCTCGTATTTGTGGCCTTGCACGTTTCCAATGTATGGATAGTTGACGCCCTGTTGTTTAGCCATGTTGTAGGCTTTTTCGAGGGTTTCAACTTTGGTCGGTGGGTTTGTGAACTTGTAGGCTGGATTGTACCTTATGAAATGTAGTGGCGTCTCAGCGCCCACATTTTTCAGGTGCTTCTTGATTATCCAGTTTATGCATTCTTCGTTGTCGTTGACGTCGGTTACGACTAGGTTCACTATTTCAGTGTGAATGCCCATTTTCTTGGCTTCGTGTGCGTTGCGCCACACTTTTTCTGGGTCTGCTCCGCCGCAATATTTTTGGTAGGTTTCTTTGTCGCCTTTCACGTCGATTTTTAGTCCAGTCATGCCAGCGTCTTTCAGTAGTTTTAGCACTTCTTGTGTCATGTAGCCGTTGGATACGTAGCAGGAGTAGAGTCCTTTTTGTCGTGCTAGGTCGAAAACGGGTAGGACCCATTCGGTTAGTATTGTGGGTTCTTGGAAGCTGGCGCATAAGCCGTTGTCTTGTTGATGTAGGGCGAGGTTTACGAGTTTTTCTGGGTTGAAGTAGTGGCTGGATTTCGATGGGTTGGGTTCTTTTTTTGATAGGTGGTGGTTTTGGCACCAGGGGCAGTTGAAGTTGCATGACCATGTTGAGAATGTGAGTGCGGTTGAGCCGGGCCAATAGTGGAAGAAGGGTTTGATTTCTATTGGTCGGCTTTCGAGGGCGCTGAGGTCGCCGTGGACTAGAGTGAACAGCGTTCCATCTATGTTGATTCTTGTTTTGCATATACCTCTGCTGTTTGGTTGGATTGTGCATCGTCGCTCGCATAGGTTGCATTTGACTTTGTTGGCTCTTTGTTTTTTGTAGAGTAGGGCTTCGCGGACTACTAGGAGTTGTAGCAGCCCTGGGATTTCCTGTGTCAACTGCATTCTGTTCACTCTGCTTTTCTAGGTTGATTGTTCTGGTTGGAAATGTTAAGGAGGTTTAGGCTTGTGCGTGTATTCAGAAGGGAGTCGGGTCTAAAAAGTGTTTCAGGGTTTTTGTGGCTTTCCCGTGTTCCAGTCAGGTTTATGGAAAGCTCTAACTGCGTCACAATGCATTTGTGGATAGAAGGAAGCGTGTTGCCATGAGTGATGTGAAGTCGAGGACTCCGCCAAATCAGAAGGTTACTTCGCAGTTTCCTGTATTGCATGTTGGTCCAGTGCCAGTGTTTGATCCTAAGCTGTGGGATTTCAGGGTTGAGGGGTTGGTTGAGAAGCCGGTTCGGTTGAGTTATGATGAGTTCTGGAGGCTTCCGAAAATAGTGAGTGTAAGTGATTTTCACTGTGTAACTGGATGGAGTAGGCTAGGTAATAACTGGGAGGGTGTGGCGTTCAAGAACATTGTGGATATGGTTAAGCCGTTGAAGCAAGCTAGGTTTGTTACCGTTGTGGCTGAGGGAGATTATACGACGAGTTTGCCGCTTGGGCAGTTGCTTGATGATGATGTGTTGCTGGCTTATGGTTTAGACGGTAAACCGTTGGATGCTGAGCATGGTGGACCGTTACGTTTGGTTGTGCCTAAGCTGTATGCTTACAAGAGTGCAAAGTGGGTTAGGAAGTTGAGGTTCACGAAAGAGCAGGAGTTGGGGTATTGGGAAACGAGAGGATATAGCAATTCTGCTGATCCGTGGAAAGAGGAGAGATATGCCGCAGCAGAGTGATTGTGAAGCCGGTTAAGTGTACGGATGTTAGTGTTAACGTTGCCTAAGAAACACTAACACTTGCTGTTGTTAAGCCTCTATGTTCGAGTGTTTGTGAGCTGCGGGAAAAGAAATTTCAAAAGAAGAAGGCAAATACTCCCTTAAGCCTTCTTCTATCATGTTGCTGGTGTGTTGTGCGGCTGGAGCTGTATGGATATCGTCGTAAGACTGCTCTTGGTGACATCAACGCCCAGAATGTTGCGGCTGCGGGCTTGTGCTTGGACAGTTGAAGTTGAACACGCAAGCGCAGACTGTATGCGGCGGGTTTCTGTTCAGAAGTAGTAGTCAACGCCGCGTGTTTGTTGACTACTACTTCCATGCTTGATTCGAATGGGGCTGTGTGCGCGTTGATGATTAGCCATCGCCATGGGCTTATGCCTTCTTCTGCTCTGTGGATAGTTGTAGTCGTACACGCAAGACTGCGCTGTACAACTTCTTTCATGGGCTACGATGGTTGAACATTGGTCACTGACTCATTCTTGTTGAACACTCGGGCGGAGTCTCCTTTGCTCGAGCTGCGTTTGGATAACGTGCGAACGGTTGAGAATGGAGACAAAATTGCGTTAGGCATGTTTTCTGCGTCTGCAAACGTCGCGTAAAACGCGTCTTCTGAATGTTGGTTCGCGTGCGGCTCAATTTTCGTTGACTAAATCTTTCTTTAGAAAAAGCCATTTTAGCGTGATCATAGTCCTTCTCTTTATTGGTGCTTGTGTTTGTCCGATAACGAAGAGGAAACCTATTCGCATGTCTTTTCCTCCTGAAGCACCCTATCCGAAGAATGATTCTCAGAATATTGGCAACTGGTCCGAGAAGTTTCAGCGGCATTCTTGAGCAAGTCGATGTTGAAAGCTCTCACCTGAGCTACCATCTTGAGAATTTGGAGGGCTTGATCAAAAAGCGTGACAACGAGTACAGTTTGTCCAATGTTGGTCGCGCAGCTGTTTCCTTGATGTCTAAGGTTGAGGAACCCGCTTCAACAAGCTTTCTCGTGAAAAGATCATTATTACATTTCTTCAGAGCGACTCAGAAGGCGTGGTTAGTTGCCACAATCATTGTTGTTCTGATAGTCTCGCTTTTAGCCAACTTCTACTTGTCTTCGTCTAACACTCAGCTCAACGCGGCGCTTGATAATGAAAAGTGGCAGGACGTCCAGAATGTTGCCTTCTCTTTGGAAGCACTATCTGGAGGATACAGAATGCCTGCGCCTTTGGTTGGACATGAATACTCGAATGTTAGCATCGTTAACATGGCAGCCGATCACATAGTCGTAAATGTTCATTATGGAAGCCAGTCGCTGCAGCAACTGATGAATCTTGATCCCACGCATCAGAAGAACCTGCAGGTGATCGATGATCTGTTCAAGAGCTTCAGCAGATTTGCTAACCTGCTAAACATGCTGTTGAGCGAGAACGAGACATCGGCTGCTGTTGCATTGATAGAGCAACTCTCCAACAATGTCAGTGATTATCCTAGCCAGGTGGGTTCCGAGCTTCGCTCAGCTTATGGCTCGTTTGGAAGGGTCTTTGAGCATCCGCTGGAACGAGTCGCCGAAGATGCAGATATGACAAGAAACATTGTCGACCAAGTAATGATGCAGGCAGCAGGCTGAGTTGCCTTCCCTATGCGCATTCGACATCTAGAGCTCTTGCAAGTCTCCGCAGTTCTTCATGAGTCATCCATTCTGTCTTGAGGTATTGGCATATTTGTTCGTCGGTTAATCCAAGCCTTCTTGCTTCGTTTACTGCGTGTTGGTAAGCTTCGATTTCGGTGGGTCTGTCAGCGTAGTCGTATTCTGCGTCGAAAAGCTGCTTTCCTTCCATCCACTGCCTTACATGAACAAGCTCGTGGATCAAGTCTAGGTATATGTCGGTTTTATCTCCTTCGTTCAAGTAGCGCGCGCTAATCATGATGCTTCCGTCACGCGGGTCAATCCACATATAGCCTCCTATCCAAGTGAATTTAACCTTCAGATTTTGAAGCACTCGTTCAGTTTTGTCGCCAAAGATTTGTCTCACAGCTTCCACCTTATCTAAACCTCTGAAATATTCACTAAAATGATGAGTTGATCCTCTGGGGCGAAGCAATCTATCTATATGAGGCATCTTGTCTAATCGCAAGTCCCTTACAATGCGAAATGCAGCCATTAACAACAGCTCGCGCCAATCAGTCGTGCCGATTCCCTTCAAAAGCTATTAACTTTCGCTTGCTTTCGGCAATGACTTCCAGTTTCAATGTTTGGCTAGCGCTTTCTTCATGTTGGACACGAAGGCTTCTTCATCTTCAGCTAGCCTCTTCTTGACTTCTTTCCAAGCTGCGGAACAGTTCTTGTAATTCACGCCTGCAATGGTGTGAATAATCCTGTCGATCTCGTTCCTGTTCCGCTTTGTCACTTCTATGCCTGCCTTTTCGAAAACCTCGTTAAGATGCCTGAAGTAACATGTCACAAGGATTCACTTCGACACGCAGATACATGTACTCGTGTTATTTCATAATTGTGGCTATGTGGATTCAGTTGGGGAGGCGCAGAGATAGGGAACCTGCAAACCTATCAACGATCGTGCTGATGACGGCATGTGCCTTGTTACTTGGCTTTTTCCCTTGAGTGAGTGTCATACCATTTCATTAGAATTGAAAGCGATTCTAGAGATCCTTCTATTCTCATTATTCCGCATACAGGCCATGATTCACATTCCGACAATCTAGTGGTAATCACATCTTTGCTTTGTATTCTCTTTCTGCTTCGTCCTGCAGCAACTCCGGCTGCGAATGTTGTGAGTTGAGTGAGGAGCATCCAAGCGTCTAGTAGTCCAGGTCTTTTTGAAATTTCGGCGAAGTTCTGTTTGAAGTAGGGATCGGTTTTGAAGCCTTTTTTCTTGATGTATTCAAAGCATTCTTCGAAGGATTTAGTAACCGTATCGTATGCTTCTGACTTGATTCTTCTCAACGTAAGAGAGTCTACTGCAGTCTCTATGCTCTTTTCCATGCCCATTTATCACCTCCATGCTTATACAATCGGAAGATTAGGTAGAATTACTACGAGGATTATTGCAGTCAGCAATAACATAAGACTCGCTTTGAACAACTGTCTTGCTTTTTTTGCGCGAATTCTAGTTTTCTCCGAGAGTGCTTGTTTTCTCTCGGTATCGGTCTCCTTGACCTGAAGGATGAGTGTACCGTGGGCGTCTAGGGCTGAGAATGCAGAGAGCATGAGCAGAATCGAAGCGACAAGAACCACTGAGCCTATTAAAGTGGCTTGCCAATGTGCTACAGCTCCACTTGTGTAAAGGATGGTTAGAATCATTAGGCTTATGGTCATTAGTATACCGTCGGTTTCGACGAGTGACGTTAGCCAGTCTTTTATGAATTCTTCGTAACTTGTCAAAGTGATTTCCGGCTGTCTTTGATTCAGTTGATTGGCGATTCCTGCATTATAAAACCTTGCAAACCTAAGCGCATCCTGCTTTCGTGTGAGCACAGAGCCCAGGTACGACACAAAAGGAATTCACGTGAGCGTCTCTAGGAAAGTTGCAAGTCTCTCGTTAACTTGGGCTTCTCCGGCGATGCGCCAGTCTGATGAATCTATGTCGATGATGAGGCTTTGCACGCCCAGTTTCTTGTAGACAATGTCTTTCACGATGGTTTCGCCGATGGACATCATGCGGCAACCCCAATTGGTCGGCAGAATAACGCCGTTAACGTGAAAATTCTTCACCAAATTGAGAATGATGTTGACTCGCCGCTGTATCGTCGAATTAGCCATGTTGGGCAGGTACTTGCGAGCCAAGCTTTCATACGGCTTCTCAGGGTCAAGACTGCCTGTCCACGTGTGCGAAAAGACCTCAGCTACTGCGACAGCACCTAGGCTGTTCAAGTATTCAAAGACTTTCAGGTTGTACCATAATGGCAGGTTGTCCCAGACCAAACGAAAACGTTCATTCTCGACAACGCCTATGTTATCTTTGGCTCTTTGCCGCAGTTCATCCCGCAATTGAGTATAGAAGTCCACAGCATCCTGTGACCCAGGAATGCACAACATGAAGAACACAGCTGAAAACGCGTCTCGAGCATCCATCGGGCACGGAACATTCTTGCGCAAGTCCTGAATCTCTGTCCATAAGCGACTGGTCCAGTCAGAAAGCGCCAATGTATGGCTCAGCTTGTACTTATCAAGCTTCGAGCCAGTTTGCTTCTCTAAGAAGGCGAACAATTCGTTCAACTGCGATTCGTAGTATTCTACGTGCGCCTTGTCTAAGTGTTCAGAGTCTCCCCCGCCAATATTGTAGGGCGTATCCAAAATGAACAATGGCGCCTTATACAGTCGACTCGCAACTTGGAACCATTTCATATGCGTGTCGCAGGCAGAACTCGTGGCAGCGAGGAAGTCAGGTTTAGGCAAGCCGCCTTCAGGCAAATTCTTTTCATATCCGAAAACAGAACCCAAAACGCAGCGGGAATACGAGCACAAGTCTCTTGAAAAGCCTTCGCGCTCTGCTACTTGGCAGAGCTCAACTGAAGCCTGTCTTGCAGCGCAGACAGAGGCATAATTCTCAGGCCATACAGGTATGACATCCATGGCTTGCAGCGTTTCAACGGGAAAAGTGGACGACACCCACGCAACTGGGCGTTTCTCGGTTTTGGCGCGGTGAGCTTCCTCATACGATTTCTTCACATAATTCCTGTAGAATCCGCTTGTTGACTTGAGCCCCCTATCCACTGCGGTCATTATTTGACTCCCCCAATCATTTCGATGAACGCCTCAATTCGAGTCTTTAAGCCTGCAAAGCCGCTCATCGAATGCTCCCACTCCAAGTAAAGAACGGGCAGACCCATTGCCTTCAATTTGTCGCGCAGATGCGGAGCATCAAACATGTGAGTGTCGCAGTACTTGATGAGAAACATGATGACGCCGTCTACTTGAAACCGCTTAGCCAACTCCGTAACATGCTTGAACCGTTCTTCCTGCATGAACATGAACGAAGACGGAACCTTGTTCAGATAACGTCTAGCTACGGCTTCTAAAGGGTCGGCACTGCCATGTTCAACATTGTTCCAGAAGTACCGTGAACCCGTGCACCAATCATCTGCAACCACCATGCCGCCAACCGACTCGATAAGCTTAACCAGTTCAATGTTGTCCATGACGCTGCCGGAGACCAGCAGCCGCAAGCCTTCACGGGGCAAGCCACTGCGACTCTCAGCCTCTTCTAAGAATTTGCTCATGAGCACGTTATGCTCTAACTTAGGCATCACGAGACCCGACAAGGCTATTTCCAAGTATTCGGTCCCAGAAATCAACGGTGTCTTTCTCATCTTCAGGTCGTAAATCTTCCTTAGCAAGTTTCGGTTCTCGTTGTAGACGCGTATGGCATCGTCCAACAAGCTGTTTGAGATTTCAGTCTTGAACGTGCGCTCGAGCCATTCCTTGAACTTCGCTGCTTCTCGATGGAAAAATTGATGCGCGTTTTCTGTATTTGTGTGCGGTGTGTTGATAAGGTAGATGTTGGGTACTTTCGAGTAGTTCACCCACATATCAAAGGTTTTTTCACGGTTGTCGCAGCTCGTTGACTCAACGAATGCGTCGAGGTAATCGTAGTCTCCTCTTAGGGCAGCGTTGAAACAGCTTCGGGCGAAAGAGCAGCTGTTGCTCGGCATGTAAGCGTCTGCAAGAGTGGTCTCGCCTAAGCTACCCCAAACCATTACTGGCAAAGCTTGAGACGCGTAAATAATCTCTTCAGGCGTGTACGTGCATGTCCAACCAATAACAGGTCGATTTTGTCTTTTCCATTGTTTGGCAGCTTCATGTCTATTTGAGAGGGCTTCTCTGAAGGGCTGTAAGGCTTCCATGAGGAATCAGCGTTTAAGATATTGACTCTCTATGGTCTTCAATAGGTCAGTGAGAGTTGAGTTAGCAGGCGTGGGAATCCTGTATTTCTCGCCTAAGCGTGCTATGGCGCCGCTCATGTAATCAACTTCAGTGGGTCGTTTGTTCTCAACATCAATCAACATGGATGGTTTGTGAGCGCCGCCCTTCTCCAAATACGACGTGAACTTGGCTAACGCGTCAGAGTCGAAGTCGCACCCGTCAGCCCTCGCCACGTTTAACCCTTCTTCAAGCATTTGGACCGCGAGTTTGCGGCTGTGAGAATATTCCATAGATTCTTTCATGGTTTGCCCTGTGATAGCGCATATGGAACACAGAGCCGCGTTCAAAATGGATTTTTCCCACACATCCTTCTTTATGTGAGGCGTTTCCTCGGTCTTCAACCCTGCCGCTGTCAACATCTCTGCAATCCTCTTGGTGGTCTCATCGGTTATGTACTTGCCTTTGTGAAAGGCGCCTATATAGTTGGGCGGCTGAAACCAATTCATCATAGCATGGCCAGGATGAACCAAGCTGCCAGCATAGTTTATGACAACTCGGTAAGCCGTGTCTAGCCCCAATTGCTCAGCGATCACTTGCTCGTTGCCTAGCCCGTTCTGAAAACTGACAACCTTCAATTTAGGCGTGTATATCTTTCTGATTTCGGGCAGCACATCCTTCAAGTAGCATGCCTTGGTCACAATGAACACTATTTCCGGATCAAACTCGGCAAGTTGAGGAATGGATTCAGCAGTTTTCTCGATTTTAGCCGTTAGCTTGGTAATTCCAGATATCGTGATGCCGTCTTGCTTCACTTTCTGGCGAATCTGAGCCACAGCATCTTGCACCACTACATCAGTTTTACTGTGCGCCAAGTGCGCGGCCAAAATTGAGCCCACTGGACCTAAACCTATAACCGCAACGGTCGATTTCTGATACGCCATCGCGCTTCTTTCTCCAACCTCTTATTGGTCAACAATCTTCAAGGTTGCATTTGAGTTGAGAATAGAAGATGCTAAAATAATGCTTTTAAGTGTTCCCGATCACAGAATCGCTCTAAACCAAATGGACGGAAAGGACAAGTGGATTTCAATTTCACGCCAGAACAGGAAATGCTGAGAAAAGCCATGCAAGAATTCGCCAAACGAGAATTGCTTCCCAAAGCTCAACAACTAGACGAAACCGGCGAGTTTCCAAGAAATATAATCAAAAAAATCGCTGATTTAGGGCTCATCGGCATAGTCATACCGCTCGAATACGACGGCAGCAACATGGGACACTTGGCACGGATGATAAGCATAGAAGAACTGTCACAAGCCTATGCTTCAATGGGGCTTTTTCTGCAGGCGACTCCACTCGGACTATGGGTCATACTTCATTTTGGAAACGAAGAACAGAAGCGAAAGTATATTCCACCAGTGGTCCGCGGCGAAAAAGTAATGTGCATGGCTGTAACCGAGCCAACAGGAGGCTCAGATCTCTCCTCAATTGCTACACGAGCCAAACGTGAAGGCGACTTTTATATTGTCAGCGGAAGCAAGTGCTTCATCACAAACGCAGCAATAGCCGACATCTGCGTATTCATGGCTAGGACCGGCGAAGGCTCAAAAGCCTTCAGCGTTTTCGTTGTTGAAAAAGGCACACAAGGCTTTGAGCCGGGCATTCGGGAACAGCACGCTGGCATGCGCTCCATGAACGTCTCAGAACTCCTGTTCAAAAACTGCAAGTTACCAAAGGAAAACCTCATAGGCGCTGAAGGCGACGGACTCAGAGCCAGCTTGAAAACCGTTTCGGAAATTGGAAGAACAGGAAACACAGGCGCAGCACTGGGCATTGCGAGAGCAGCGTATGAAACCGCGCTTCAATACGCCAAAGACAAACAGCTCTACGGCAAACCGATAGCAGAGCTCCAAGCCATACAATTCATGCTTGCAGACATGTACATGCAGACTGAAGCAGCTAGATGGCTCGCTTATCATGCAGCATGGCTGCTAGATCAAGGAAAGACGGGAAGAGAAATTGCCGAGAAGATTGCAGCTGCCAAGGCGTACTCGAGCGAAGTGGCTAGAGAAAACGCTGTCAAAGCCCTTCAGATCCATGGTGCTTGTGGAACTTTACCCGAGTTTCACTTAATGCGGTATCTCAGAGATTCATTGGAAGCGATTTCAGCGGGCGGCACGAACGAAATAATGCGAACGGTGATCGCAAGAGAACTAATCAGGTAGGACTGGATGACTCTTAGATCAATTTCTGCAAGGTATGCATTACATCGTCGAGGTTCTCGAACTTTTTTTCGGGCAGTTTTTCGAGCATTTCTGAGGCTCGCACTCGTTCGTCTGGTGTTAGGTCGACGAGTTTCCAGCCTTGATGTTGAACCAATTCTTGCTTTCCGCTTGGAAACTGAGCGTCTTCCCGCATGACTTCCAGCAGTGATTTGAGTCCTGTTGACCTAGTGACCATAGGAAACTTGCCCGTCTCCTTGTACGTTTTGAGTCTGACCGCGTCTTTGTACATTCTGACGAAGTGGAAGCTTACCATAGCTTTATCATGTCTTCCCGCCGACGCTCTGTCGTCTATCCTCTTCAATTCTTGGTCTGTTGGTTGGTAGATGTTCTGTACGCCTTTTCCGAAAAGCCGAGTGTAAAGCACATCGCTTCTGTAGGCTGGTTGCTCGTCCTTTGATAGATCCACGCTGTGGATCATATTGTGGTCTTGCATGACTTTCATGAAACCTGCGGACAAGGCTTGATTGCTTCCTCTAAGCTCCAGCGCGATTCGAACACCTTTGAGGTCGGCAGAAGATACGAATGAGTCCAAGAGTAACGCATTTTCTCTGCTGGGCTGAAGGGATGTTGGAGTCTGCATGTGCAGAATTTCAGCTCGCAGTGTCCTGCAGATTGTCACCATTTGGTCAAGAATCTTATGGGCGTCTTCGCTTGGCTGAAACTGGTACCTATGGGTCACGTCGCTGTTGCATCTCACTGAAAACTCGAAGGATGGCGGAACCTGTTGCCTCCAGGATTGCACTGTCTTCAGATTTGGAACTTGGTAGAAGGTGGAGTTGACCTCGACGAAACTGAAAAGCCTTGAATAAGCAACCAAGGAACGAAGCCTAGGCACTCGGAGGTATGCCCAACCGCCCGTGCCTATAAGATAGTCAATCAATGATGCTTTGCCTCGGCATGTTTACGAAGCTTAGTGCTATGTGAGCACCTTAATGTATTCCGCGCCCCTTCCCTCGGGCGAGCCCACTATAACTCGATGGTATTTTTTCTTATTCTTCTTATCGGTAACTTGTTCCAGCTTGCCTTTCACTAAGACGGTTTCTCCGATCTGAGCGATGTCGCCGTACAAACCTTCGTACGACACGATTTCTTCAACATCGGTAACCTGAAGCCCCTTAATCACCTTGGCTTCCCGCACCTGATAGACGGCTGGAAGAAACAACGAGTCTGAGTTTTCATGAATAACAGCGCCGACAACTGCACTGCCAAGAGAGTCAAAAACCTTGTCAGCATAAGCCTCCATCACTTCTTCCTCCAGTTGAACTGGATGCACCGAAAACCGAGTGTCTTCAACCATGCCTATGTTCCATTTTCGTTGATAAATTTGCATGGCTTCTTCGAATGTCAAATGATGTGCCTGAGTCTTGCTTTTGCACCAAGCAGCAAGAGCGGCGCCCTCAAACCGCTTAATTCCCGAACCTTTGACGTAATAAGCATCAATCAACGATCGTTTTACAGCCAAGCTATTCTTGTAGCCATAGACTGTCACATCCAAGTCGGATATGTCTAAACGGTGAATGCTTAAAAGCAGCGAACCCGTGACTCCGAACGACTCTACAGGTACGCCGCTTTTCTCAGCCAAAAACTGCACAAATTGCCTGAGCTTTTTCTGCAGCATATCCAAGCGTTGGGCTTTCATGATTTGAGCAAGTTTCTCTTCAGGCTTGTAATGCTTAGCGATGGATTCCAAGGGCACCGCTGTCATGAGAACATTGTAGAAAGGCGAATAGAAAAGATACTGCGGATAATCCGTCTCCAACAGGCGAAACGTCTCAAGCAAACTTGGAATAGTGTAATCTTTCAGAACTCGTTTAAACCGCCACTTGCCCTTTCCCCATTTTCCCAGCCTTGACGGAGCATACTTGAGGTAGGATATGACCCTGTTAGGCGGATGATAAGGACCCACGACGCAGAAGAAAAAGCCTTCCTTCGTCCTCAGAAAGTCTCTGTCCCTGAAGCCGCGCATAAGCCTTAACCCTTAGATGCCCTTTTCATTGTAGCACTCCGCTTAAATAAAGTGCGTTCACCATGGCAGCACAAACATGGACGCCAAGAGACGGCGACGCGTTCCTCACACGTGACGGTTTCATCTTCTACACATTCGGCTATGAACATCCAGCAGACCGCGTTTTCGCTTTCCTTAAGTACATCCCCTCAAGGCATCGTGACCTGTTCTCAGTCGACTACTTGCCAACTCGCTGGAAACTAGGCTCCTCAGAACTCATGCGACCAATACACTTGTACTCAGCGAACAACTTCCAGAAATATGCTGAAGCTTTTCGAACAAACTTTCCAGACTACCTCTATCAATGTCCCTATCGCCAGAAAGAAGTAATCTGCCCAACTCGCAACTCTATAAAACGCGTCTACACACCAAACCAACAATTGAAAGCATTGCAGCAAACAAGAAAAAGAAACCACTTGCAGAATCTAGCCTTGGAACTCGTAGATTTTCTGTCAGCCTCTTCTCGCATTCCCAAGAACGATTTCGGAGTCCACGGTTCAATAGCGCTGGACATGGCCACCAACCAATCTGACATCGACCTCGCTGTCTATGGCGCCAACAACTTCCGAAAGCTAGAAGCCGTTGTGAACAAGCAAGCTGGGCAAGAGATTCTCAACCGCGGCTCGTTCAACGGAGCGGAGATCAACAGCAGATCGCAAAGTGAATTTAGGGGAAAGCCCTTCGTTTGCAACGCGGTCCGCAAGAATGAGGAGATTCGCACGGAATATGGCGATTACAAATACTTGGCTGTAACGCCTGTAAAGCTACGATGTGAAGTGACGAGCGACACTGAAGCCATGTTTCGACCAGCGATATACAAGGTCAGCAACTGTGAACCATTGAACTCCCGCCTCCAGCTTAGACTCAACCCGCCACTGGACACCGTAGTGTCAATGATTGGACTGTACAGAAATGTGGCTAGAAAGGACGATTACGTAGAAGTGTCTGGCATTCTAGAGCGAGTTGAAGAACTGCGCACAGGCAGAACGAGCTTCCAGGTCGTCGTGGGCTCGGGGACGAGCGAAGGCGAATACATTCGACCAATTTCTGAGACAGAGGTATGCTAAGCCAGAAAACTGATTCTAGATGCTCAGTCGCTTCCTCCAGCGCACGACCATAGTTGCTATGAAAATCGCTACGCCCACCACAACCACCAACGGACCTGGCGGAGGAGGCGGCTCCAAATAGCTAAGAAAGCCTGCCAACAAAATCCCTGCAAACGCACTAGCTGCTCCAAAAATGCAGCTTAGTAGGGAGTATCGGCGTAGGTTGGCGCTCAAATTCCTTGCGGCTGCGGCGGGAACCACAACTAGGAAGCCCACCAGCAGGGTTCCAGTTATTTTGATTCCTATTGCCACGACGAGAGATACCAGCAGCAGATACAGAAGGTTAACTCTAGCAACGTTGACGCCCTTGGAGATCGCAAGTTCCTCAGAAATCATACTCAGCACGATCTTGTCGTAGATGACCCTCGTTAGATAGACGGCTACGATGGCTATGACAACTCCAGCCGCAGCGTCTGTCCAAGTCACAGTGGCAATGTCACCGAACAAAGCTTCTTCCAAAACCTCTAGATCTTGAATCATCAATATGCCTGCTGCAAGCGACAGGGTAAACATGGCACCCACAATTGTCTCAAAAGACAGCTTGGTGACTCTTCCAATGTGCCAGATGATCACTGACGATGTGAAAAGGAAAGCAAAGCCTCCTATCAAGGGGGGAAAATTCAATAGGATTCCGAGGGCGAGACCTGGCAGAGCTACATGTGACAGTGCGTCGCCCACGAGCGCCATCTTTTCAAGAACCATGATCGACCCCAGATAACCAGCTGATAAGCCCACGGACACTCCGATCAAAAGACTAAACGCCAAATCCTGAGACAAGTAGAACTCGCTTACTCCTGAATCATGCACACTGGCTCGCCGTAAATCATTCGCTGCAATTCTGGCTCCATTATTCGCTTAGACTCTCCGAAAAAAGTGACGCATTTGTTCAAAGCCATCATGTAGTCTGAGTAGTCTCGGATGATGTGCAAATCATGCGAAATCAAGAGCATCGTGATCTTATACTTCTCTTCCAAATCATTCAACATTTTGTAGATGGCTTCTTCACTGTCCAAATCCACGCCCGTGGTAGGCTCATCAAACAACAAAACGCTTGGCTTATCCATCGTTGCCCAAGCAATCAACACTCTACGAAGTTGCCCACCAGACAATGCACCCAATCGTTTGTCCAAAACCTCTTTGGTCTCCAAACCAACTGAACTCAAAACGTCTTCCGCATCCAATCTTCCTTTGAACGCCAGAAACTCCCTAACCGAGATCGGGATGTCGCTTGCAGACAAGTACTGGGGCACGTAGCCTATCTTGACCCCGGGCGCCCACTCAATCTTACCCCTAAAAGGAATGAGATTGAGCAAAGCTCTGAACAGCATTGTTTTGCCTGCCCCGTTCGGTCCGATTATCGCCAGCGTTGTACCCTTCCTAAGCTTGAAATTGACGTTCTCCAGAATTGTCTGATTTGGAAGCTCGATAGTCAGGTCTGCAACTGTCAGTATGTACTCATCATGGGTTTCCATGGCTAATGAGCCCACTTCTCAACTAAGCTTCTGCCTTAATATAGTTTACATGAAACATTAAACCATGAAACTCCAACTGAAATGTTCCCTGGGGCAAGCATTTGGTTGACTTTAGACTAAGAGACCGTGATGCGATTGTCACGCGTGAAGGAATAATCTTCAGAGTTTACGGCTACGCGCATCCGCCAAACGCTTTCATTTGCGACCCAGAGTACGCTCCGTCAAGCCTCTACCAGTCAACAGATCCAAGAGCCTACCGAGATAAGGCCAGAAGATCCTTTTACAAGTTCTACGTTGACCAAGGCCTACAGTTCGTGGCGCAGAATTATCCCCAACACATGATTTGGCATGAGCCGCTTGGACAGAAGCTTGTAGGAGTTCATCAAGAAAACATCAAGGAAACAAGGCAACCAGGCAGAGTCCTTGATACCCTGCTGCAGAGGAAACATGAAGACTCGCTTCTCGAAGCTTTAGGGTCACTTCTAGACTTGCTCTTAGAAAGAACCAACCTCTCGAGCACAGACTTTGGTGTGTTCGGCTCGTTGCTCCATGGCTTCTATCACCCAGATTTCTCAGACTTGGATTTCATAATCTATGGCAACGACCAGCTGAAGCATCTCACGGAAACGCTAGGAATTCTCTACCAAGAAGGCGATTCGCCGCTTCAGAATGAATTTGCCAGCTTGGAATCGGTGAAAGACAAGCGTTGGCGGTTCGTGAATTACAGCCTGAAAGAATACTTGTGGCATCAGAAAAGAAAACGCATTTACGGCCTCTACAGTCACTCTCAAAGTGGCAGAAAAATCAAAGCCGAGTTTGAACCTGTCAGAAGTTGGAATGAAATCCAAAACGAATACACCCCGGCAGGCAAAATTCTGAGAAAAGGCTGGGCTAAGCTGTTGGCTCGAGTCAAGGATTCTAGCGACGGTGCTTTCATGCCATCAGTGTACCAGATTGAACCAGTGAAGACCCTGAAAGGCGAAGGTGTCAACGACTTGCGGCGCATTGTTTCTTTTGTTGAAGAGTTTCGGCTTCAGGCTGAAAGAGACGAGTTGGTCATTGTGGAGGGCAACCTAGAGCAGGTACTCATGCCTAAAGAGAGTTTTCAGCAGGTGACCTTGACATACGGTGCAAGATATTATGAACAGACATTGAAGGTTGCTCGATAATTCATCGAGTAAGGACCATGAAGTCGGAAGGCTTGTTTCCTAGAAGCAGGCGGAAATGCTCTTTTTTCCGTTTTCTTTTCACTTGTTCTGCCATGCCCTGAGCAATGATTCTTTCGCCTTGTCTAGCTTGCTCGCAGAATCTTCCTCGAAATGAAGCAATTTCGCTTGGAGATGGAATGTTCTTCCCTTTTAACATGCTTACGTCTTCTATCCTGTAGGCACATGGAGTGAAGATCATCTGGGAGTCGTCAGCTATCGTTGCCTTGATTGTCGCGTCGCCCAATGGCTTGTACTGCCTTGAGCCATACGTTTCGCTCTCTTCTTTCCAGTCCTTTACACAGCGCATAAAGTAGTCCCGCCCCTGGAACTTTCCCTGCAAGACCTTGCGAGATTCTGCCCGAACAAAGTCTTCGAACTTCATCTGCGTGTCTTTCGAACGAAAATCGAACAAAGCTTTCAAACTCTGCTCATCGTAAGACTTCACGCTGCTCGATTCGTCATCGATCAACAGCTTCAACGCTTTGTACACTCTCTGGCAGTTCTGCGAACCATAAACGACAAGGTCGATGTCCGATTTGCTGGTGTGTAAGCCGACTAGAAGAGAGCCCGAAGCGCCTAGTGCGTTCCATTTGACTCTGGCTTTCGCGTGCAGCAACTGCGCCAAGGCAAGTGTTTGATTTTCCAGTTCGTCGAGACTCTTTTTGCGGCGTAGTTGTTTAAGGAATTCTATGGGTTGATAATGCTTCTTTATTGTATTTGTTGGCACTTCGCAGAGCCACTGGCTGAAAACAGGGTCAAAAACTAGGTATTGTGGGAACTTCTCGCGAAGCAGAGCGTATCTTTCGCGTAGTGGATAGACTTTCTTGTAGCGTATGTTGCCTCTTTTCCTCTCTCCCTTGGGGCGCGGAGTGAAGCGTATGAAGGCGATTATCTTGTCTTGCGGATGGGCAAATCCCTTAACGTCGAATATGTTGCCGTCGAGGGTTTCGATAAGGTCGCCTTCACGTGCTTTCATAGATGTCCCAAAGCCTTAGGATAGAACATGCATGTATTCTCCTTTACATACTTTTTCGAGAGTCAAAGCGATTCATGTGTTTACGTTAGGCATAAAAGACGATGAATGCAATGAGTTCAGAGGAGGGCTGGGATTTGAAATCAACAGCCACAAAAGGCGTGTACGCTGATATAGAAAACATGATTGAGTTTGCCAAGGACGGCATAGTCAGCAAGACGCTAATCAAAACCGCTGGCACGGAGGTCAGTCTGTTCTGCATGTCAACTGGTCAGTCAATCTCAACCCACAAGTCAAGCTTTCCAGCAATAATACACGTTTTACGGGGTGGCGGAGAAATAACATTAGCTGACAAAACCTATCAAGCGAAACCTAATGCATGGTTCCAGGTGCCCGCTCAACTGCCACACGCAATTGAAGCGACAGACAACCTAGTTTTCTTGCTCACACTTTTCAGGCAGAAACAGCGGCTGACCAAAAAAAGCTGAAATGAATGGAAAAGACGGCTATTTCATTTCGTCATTGAAAATCCTTTTCAAGGCTTCTCGGTCTAAACGCAGGTCTTCCGATAGATTCCTCACCCATTTCACATAGCCTCGAAAAATGCTCTGCAGTATTTCGGTCTTCTCCGATGCGGATAGATCTTCTTCCTGTGCAAGTAGTAATGCAAACCATTTGCCTGCGTCGGACAGTTGATATGTCTTGACCCATATTGTGCGTCCCTCTTTTGCCCTTTTTTCCATTTCTTCGTTGAGAACACGTAAGCGCGTGAGGGATTTGAGAGTCTCTATAACTGTTTTGTTGGAGTAATCAAGATTCTGCACAAGGTCTTTTTGATAGATCTTCTTTGAGATTCCTTGACTTAGCGAGAAGTTTAAGATGTCAACTGCGGCTTTTGAACCGAAAATGGCGCTCAGGACCTTACCTTTCTGACTTGTTGGAAGGAAAACTACATAAGGATGCAAATCCTCGGTCACATCGGTCACCACAAGACGTCTATTCGTTCTAATCTAAATCGGTTTTGTTTCGCTACTCTTGTGCGATTATTGACTTCTCCGGAACAAGCCACTGAGTATCCCTAAGCGCCCGCATCAAAGGCACAGCAATTATAGTCGCGACCACGGCTTGAATGAACCTGATTGCTGGATAGATGAAAGGACTGACCAAGTAGGCAAGGCGAACCTCGCCGATGTCAAGAATTCCGAAAATGCCTTCGTAGACAAATGGAACTGCAAATATATCTGATCCCCACATGTTGTCAGCCTGATTCCCGACGAACGCAATCAAGAAGAACAAGAGTGGAACGTATTTTGGATTCGAAGATTTCTTAGCAAGCCAAATGCTTGGCAGTATCAGAAAGAGCGCAATCACCTTGTCCCACAACACAGCTATCGGCACTATGTAATGCTCTGCGATAGGCTGAGACGGAGGCAGAAACAAGAAAGCCACAATCAACAATGCAAATGCGGCGAATGCACATTTCCACTTTCTGTAAAAGATAAGGCCAACAACAAATGCGTTTATGGGCGGAGAAAGCAAGAAAGGCGCGCCAAAAGGGCTAGCGCTACTAGGCGGCAATATCCAAGTTACGAATGCACCCAAGAAAGCCGCAAGCGCACCTAAGTAAGGACCTAGAACAAGCCCAAAAACAGACGCTATTAAAGCCTCAAGCTTGATCGTTATCTCAGGAATGCCTACAGCAGGGACATAGGGCGAAACGAGAGATAGGGCGTAGTACAACGCAGCAAAAACGGCGCTTAAGGCAATATTGCGGCTTGATAACTTCAAAGCTTGCTCGCCCCATGTAATTTTCTATTTTGCTGTGTAATTTTCTACACAATGTTAATAAGATTTTCCTCTTCCCATATTTGGGCGTCAAACGTTCGTCATAGGGTGAGTCTCATCATGTACCATAGCCTGGCTGACATTCCAGATTGTGTTTCAAGGTGCCTTCAACTAGCCATTTTACTAGAAGTGAGTGCTTATCCCAAGCCCGGCAACGTCCACAGGACAGCTGATTTCGCGGAAACAAAATATGAGCATTTTCTAGCTTCGGCTGTAGCGATTTCTCCACACTTCAGACTCATGGCAAGAATGGGCACTAAAGTCTTTCAGAAGAAAATCGCCCCAGCTCAGATCAATATTGGAAAAGCGATTAAGAACGCAGCTAAGGATGTTGTCGCTTGGCAACACGACAAGAACACACTGCTGGGTTCCATACTCTTGTTGTCTCCCATGGCAGCCGCTGGCGGTTTAACCATGGCAGAGAAAACTTCATTCTCGGTCGACTCGTTTAAACGCAACGTTAAGTTGATTGTTGAATCCACGACTCCACAAGACGCGGTGGAAGTCTACGAAGCCATAGCGATAGCCCAACCAGGAGGATTAGGCAAAGCTCCAAAGCTTGACATCACTAACGCAAGCTCTAAGCAGAAAATCTTGGCTGAAGGAATAAGTCTTTACGAGGTCTTCAGAATCTCGGCTCCATGGGATGCCATTTCAGCTGAGTGGGTCAATGGCTTCCACATAACGTTCAGCATTGGTTACCCACATTTCAAACGTCTAATCCAAGAGACAAGGGACATAAACATGGCTTCTGTCCACACCTTTCTCAAAATCTTGTCCGAGGTGCCTGACACACTTATCGCAAGAAAAACTGGAAGACCTAAGGCTGAATGGGTTTCAAGCAAAGCTAAGAACGTCCTAAACCTAGGCGGGTTAGCGACAGAAGAGGGTAGAAAAAGCCTATTTGAACTGGACCGAAAGCTCCATGATGCGAACCACAAATTGAACCCAGGAACAACAGCTGACATAACTTCAGCAGTCTTGGCAGTTGCCATCTTAGGTGGGTTCAGACCCTAACAGATCTGTCTGGAAACAGCGAGAGATTAAAAAGGGAAGAATAATATCTTGAGATGAGAGTCGCGCATGCCGCAAACATCATCGATCCGACTTCAAGACGCAAAAGAATGGCTGAAGACTGAGACAGCATCACTTGTGGAGCCTTTGCAGGACAAAGCGAGCAGCATGCTGAAGCAGATCGATGAGCGGATCGGCGATACAATAGAAAGTAGCCAAAAAATCCTTGAAAACAGTCAAAACGAAATGAACAAAAACAACCCCAAAACGCACCGATTTGCAAGAAATGCAAACAAATTCGCGCAGGGTCTCATTGACTCGCTGAGTGCAGTTAAGGTTCCGAGCAACGTGCAATATGAAAGCGTCCAACATCTCTGTGACGAATTGGAGAAAACGTGCGCGGTTGTAGACCAGTTGAGGAGAAGCGCTTATCCGTACATTTCACCATACTTCATTTTTGACCGCAGAAGACTCGATGTTTTTGCCAAGCGCTTATATGATGTAACCGAGGAACTCCGTGGCTTCTTGACTACAAAGTATGCAAGCCTTAAAGCAGTTGATGAAGCATCCACGCAGGTTGACAGGTTAACGCAGACCCTGAACGAGTCCAAGCAGAACGAGGAAAGCTTGAGACAGGCTGAAGAGAGAATGCAGACACTCGAAAGAGAAATCACAGACACAAAAAGTAAGCTGCTAGACGTTCAAACAAGGGCAGAGCTTAGTGAGCTAGTCAAACTAAACCGAGGAATCGAAGAGCTGAGAGCGGAGGTCAAACATAATCTGCGTTATCTGCAGAAGCCCTTTTACAAACTTCAAAGCTTGGCACGGACATCTGAGGTAGCTGTGCCTCCAGACGAAATACACAAGCTGGACGAGTATCTTGCAGATCCTTTGATGGCATTAGTAACTGACGAAAACGGGTTTGCAACGCTCAGAAGCATTCTCAAAAAGCTTGATTTCACCATAGTCCAAGGCAAACTGAAACTTAAAACCACTCGCCTCCGAAAAGCACAAGATCAAATCAGCACAGTGCTCAACAAAGACTCGCTTGGACAGCTTCAAAGAAACGGGCAAGAAGTAATAGCTCAGAAGAAGCAGTTGCTGTCCTCGGAAACCGTGAACCAGCTTCAAAGTGAGCTCTCACAGCTTCAAAAACAGCTAGAGACGTTGCAGAAGGAATATGAACTGGTCACCTCCAGAATCAAAGCCTTGAAAGCCGAGCAGACCAAACTGCAGGAAAGAGCACAATATCTCAAGAAGGAATTGGAGAAAAAAGCCTCTCAACTAACCAGAAAAAACGTGCAAATAATCCTGTCTTCTTGAACCAGAGTCGTTGTTAGACGGTTTTTCCTTTCTTTTTCGATAGCTTAACCAACAGGTCAAGCGCGAATTTCTCTTCCTCAATAGGCCTGGTCCGAATGGCTCCTGCTTTCTCTGCGCTATTGAATATCTCTTCGCCCTTCCTCGTCCGAATTATTGTGAAGGTCCAGCCGCTCAATCCTAGTCCACCTGTCGAAATGTCCGCCAGTTCTGCCGAGAAGTCAGCGCAGGGCAGGCAGCCCTGGCGAGTGTACTGCTTTGCCTCTTGTAACGATATTGTTTTGATTTCACCCGACCCCGTTGTAATCAAGACTTTGCCCTTAATGTTCATTTTCTTGACATCGTTGAGGTTGACACCCAGAACGCCTTCAATGTGCTTTTTCATCAGCCCTTCATATGTGAAGCTCTCCGTGCACATCAAACCAATCGTGAACTTGATGATGCCAGAGTACTTCTTGAGAGGAAAAGCCTCGATCTTGCGTATGGACTGTATTTGACATGGAGTACTGACAAACGCTATGCTCTTTTTCCTCTGTTGAACCGCCTCCTGTAGCGCTAAAAGATTAGGAGAATAAGTATATCGGGTTCCAGCGCACTGCAAAACCTCCTCGGAAGTCGAAATCAACCGTGGCACCGGAAACCATGGCTTTTCTCTGTTAGTGCCTGAAACAATGGCGGAGTCAATAACCCCATTGTTCAAACAATATAGAAGAAGTGCCGAAGCTACTCCGCCGTCTTGGCAGGAGCGAAGTATGTTGACATCAATGGCTTGGGCAACTACAAGGCGCCTGTGGATTCCAAAGTCTTCGCTTGGCTGACGTTCTCTGTCGAACACGAGCTTCTCGAGTGTAGTCTGAGGGAACTCGAATCGTGGACACGTTTTCGGGCAAATGCCACATATCTCGCACTTCTTAATCAGCTTAGGTTTTCCCTCAAAGTACTCCAAGCAGCCGAAGGGACAGACAAGAATGCATGCAGCGCATCCAGAGCAGAGCTCCTTGAGGATTACCTGCTCTTGAAGCGTTTCTTCAAAACCGAGTTTGGGGGCAGCCATGGGCTTGTTCCACTCTCATTGCAGCTTTGCAAGAATCTCCTTCAATTGTTTGCTCTTTGTATTGTGAAGCCGTTTTAACACTTTCAAAGCGTTTAAGGTTATCCACTTACTTGGCTTGCCAACAGCTTCAATATTAGCCTGCATTCGTCCAGTTGGGCCTGCTTCAAGCAGCCATGTTCCGTCAGAACGCCTTTTCTGAACGATTACATCCAATGCGTCAGCTAATCGATCGTCGTTGATGTAGCCGAGTTTTGTTAATACAGATAATCCTCGTAGTATATCGTATCCGTAGAACCATGGAAAACTGAGACGCAGCCAATTCCGGTTTATCACTTTTAAACCATGGTGATCCGCCTTGTACAGATGATGCATCAACAAGAACTCAGCACCACGCTCAATTGCATACTTCATTTCATTCGAGCGTTCGTTTTCGGGGACTTCTGAAAGCGCTTCAAGAGGACATATCGTCCCGTAGAAACAGCCATGTTTGTCTCTGAGGTGTGCTTTCCAATATGGGCAGAGCCAGCCGCCGTCAGCGTTCTGGACTTTTAAGAGCCAATTCAAAGCCTTTGCGAGCCTTGGATCTTTGCCATAGCCGATTCGGAGCAGGGCTGCGCACAAGTTACCTGTCAAACAAGAGTACTCATGTTCTCTTACAAGCGACTTGGCCCACGCATCAGGCTGTGCTTGTCGTTTTTCTTTCAGAGCCGTTCGAGTTTGCATCCACTCGTATTCTTCTAGGGCTCTTTCCCGTGTGTGCGATGAGAATCCGCCTTCGTCGAGTTGCAGGTTGAGCACAAGCTCACAGGCTTTTCTGACGTGTGCATCAGTCTTGTCGATTCCTAACTGCCCAAGTATCATGACTTGCCAGTACGTTGACTTGTACTTTGGAGTGTACGGATTATCTCGATTCTCCCAAAAGCCTTCAGCCGTCTGCTTGGCAGAAATCTTCCTGATGATGCTTGACTTGGCTATAGCCGCTTTCGCCTCTTTGGCGTCAGAATCTGCTGCATCTCCGTCCAGTAAGTCTCTAAGGGCGAAGTATCGAACGGACGGATTCTCTTTTTCCAGCAACCATTCGATTGGACTCTGAGACAGAATGCGTTGCCACGTGGCCATGGAAGTCGCCAATACCATGTGATGTGAAGAAGCATTAATACCACGCAGCGATTATAAAAACCATTACACATGGTGCTGTCATGGCGATTTCCTCTGCGGATGTGCAAAGACTCGTAACAGAATCATCAAAGGCGAGTCTCGACGAATTCCTTGCGCTAACAAGCCAAGTTACCAACATGCTGCGTAATGAAACTAAGCAAGTGGGCAACATGGCAGTTACTGGTCGTCTGATTGAAGCGCCTCCGGAAGGGGACGCGACTATAGTTGGAGACCTTCATGGAGATCTGGAAAGTCTTTCGCGCATCTTACGGACCAGCGAGTTTCTGCAAAAGATGGACCACGGTGGACAGTCGCTCTTAATTTTCTTGGGTGATTATGGAGACAGAGGAATATTCTCAGCTGAAGTTTACTACATCGTTTTGACTCTGAAGGCAAGGTTTCCTGAACATGTGATCCTTATGCGCGGAAACCACGAAGGCCCAGAAGATCTGCTGGCTTCTCCTCACGATTTGCCAAATCATCTGCGTAATCGATTTGGCGAGAACTGGTTTGAAGCGTACGTCAAACTTAAGGAGCTTTTCAACCAGCTTTACACTGCGGTTGTAGTTAGAGATCGCTGCGTTCTACTGCATGGAGGCGTGCCAAGCTTGGCCAAGTCACTTGATGATTTGGCTTATGCGGACTTGAAGCATCCGAGCGAAAGTCACTTGGAGGAGATTCTCTGGAGCGATCCTGAAGAAGGCTTGACTGGAACCTATCCGTCGCCGCGCGGTGCTGGAAAACTCTTTGGGCTGGACGTAACTCAGCGATTCATTGAAATGATGAACGTAAACGTTGTCATTAGAGGGCACGAGCCAGCTGACCTTGGTTTCAAAATCAACCACGAAGGCCGAATCTTAACACTTTTCTCTAGGCAGGGTGAACCTTATTTCAACACTAAAGGAGCCTTTCTGGAGTTTGACTTGGCTGAGCAGATTAAGGATGCCTTTCAGCTTGAACGCTTTATAAAGCAGTGGTGAGAAGATTGTTCGTTCTGTTACCCGCTTTCTTTTCGTGATGCTTGAAGATCCTTGCAGGTTCCCGAAAGTAGTAGCAGCATGTTGGGTTGCCTCTAGAGAAATGCTCAATATCAAAGTCTGCGACCTCAACGTCCAACCCGCGCTCTAACATTCTTCCACATGACTTACCTTCTTCCTTTACTACTAGGTGAGGACACTGCATGGGTAGATGCAACCTGTCGTTCTGTTAGACAGTTGTACACTATGTCTGGATCAGGACATATGCAAGTAAACATTTGTGGGTGGCTTCCTATAAATATTCCTCAAGGCATACCATAGGCATATCATGGATCGTGCAATCTGTTCAACAACAAATAAACTCTAAAGGAAGCTACCGTAATATTTTCTCACTGGATCGATGCCGAAGAAGTGAAGACGATTGAAGATAGGCGTAATTACTAGAAATCAAGACGCCTGGTGTTCAACGCAACTTCGCCAAGCACTGGAAAAAAACCGTATTGCATCAATGTTCTTGGACTTTCGAGACCTAGCCGCAAGAGTCAAAATGAAACCAGAAGTCTCAACTCAAGAATCAAACATACTATCGGACGTTGACGCCTTGATCATCCGCCCCATAGGTCGAGGCTCACTTGAGGAAATAATCTACCGCATGGATCTACTCCACCGACTCCAACGCCTAGGTATGTTCATCGTTAACCCGCCTCTCTCAATTGAACGGTCAGTTGACAAATACCACACTCTCGCGCTCTTTGAAGAACACGGTTTACCTGTTCCTCAAACAGTTGTCACAGAAAGCTTAGAAGAGGCGTTAAGAGGCTTTCACGAATTAGGCGGAGATGTGGTCATCAAACCCTTGTTCGGTTCGCGTGGAATTGGCTCCACAAGAGTTACAGATCCAGACGTGGCTGAAAGACTATTTCGCGCAATAATCTTCTATCACGGTGTTCTTTATCTGCAGAAGTTCATTCCACATGGAGACAGCGATGTGCGAGCATTCGTTGTGGGCGACAAAGCTATAGCTGCCATGCACAGAGTTGGCGCCGACTGGAAGACAAACGTCAGCTTAGGAGCGAAACCTGTTGCCCTAAACCTAGATGAGAACCTGGAGAAGTTGGCTGTTGAAGCAGTCAAGGTCCTTGGCTGCAAAATCGCTGGTGTGGACATACTTGAGAGCGAAGAAGGCCCCATGATAATCGAGCTCAACAGTCAACCTGGATGGAGAGGGCTACAGACAGTTGCCCCCGTCAACATTGCTGAGGAAATAGTAAACTATGTTGTCTCTGCCACGAAAACTTGAAGCTACAAGAGGCTTAGTTTGAGATGGCGAAGGTCAAGGTTAAAGTCACACGCATAGATGTCACCGATCATAAATCAGAGGTGAGAATGGACTACGTAGCCGAAGAGAAGCCGCTTCATCTCTTCGTGAATCAAACTCATTACATCACTATTCTGTGCTATCCAACCTTGCTTAAAGAGTTGGCTGTAGGGCATTTACTTTCAGAAGGCTTGCTGAAATCCGTCGATGAAATCAGCGAAATCAAACTAGGCAGTGGTGGAAAATGCCAGGTGCAACTCAGAAGCGACGTCGATGCACGCAGACGAATCGAAGCATCCCAACCGTTCTCCAGGCTTGTTCTCACTGCGTGCGGTTCACCTGACTATTGGCCATTGTCCAAGTTGATTGACAGACTCAGTTTGCGGAGGTTGCCACAAGGCTTCAGGGTAAAAGCCGAGGTTGTTCTTGAGTCAGTAAGGAAACTGAACACACTAGCCGAAGCATTTCGCAAAACAGGCGGTGTCCACGTTGCAGCTCTGTACTCGATGAGGGGCAACTTGATGACTTACGCTGAAGATGTTGGACGTCACAACGCGGCCGACAAGGTTATCGGCGTGTGTGCGTTGAGGAAGCTCGATCTCTCTTCATGCTTCTTGGCTTCGAGTGGTCGTTTGACTGGTGATATTGTTCTGAAGGCGGCTCGTGTGGGCATTCCGGTTGTGGCGTCTCTCGCTGCTGCTATTAGCTCCGGGATTGATGTGGCAAAACTGACAGGCTTGACCTTGATAGGTTTTGTCAGGGGTCAACGCATGAATGTTTTCACTTACCCCGAAAGAGTAATCGCAACATAGAATATTCGACATTGCCCTCGGTGTCCAGCCTGAAACACTTGCCTCACAAAAGACACGAAACAGGTTTTCAGGCGCAGTTTTGTGTCGCTTAAATTATGTGTCTTGGTATTGCTACGGCTAGAATTATCGCTCTTATAATCAAGGTTACGCCTACGAGCATCAGTACTGCAGCCCAGAAAACGAACCATGTTGTCAAAGCAGTCCATCGTGTCGGTTGAAGAAGCAAAGTGCGTGTTAGGTAACCAACGCCTATCCAGAAGATCAGGTTGCCAGTTGTTTCCGCTTTCTTGCTTATGGGCGAACGAGCCGCGAATCTGAGAGCAAGTATGACTATCTGGAATACCCCGAACGCGAAGCTGAATTGCTCAACGGCAGTGTAAACCGTTCTGTGAACAAGGGGAGTTGTTGGCGCTGGTAAATAGATGATGGTGTTGGGAACGCGAACTAAAAGATCAAAGTTGTTGAAGAAATCTATGATCCTGCTGAATAATGTCGGAGTGATTATGAACAACGCACCAAGCAAGATGAGGAAAAAGCCTGCTGAAATCCCCGTGATCAGGCTCTCTCGATACTTATAAGCGTAAGAAAATGCTCCGTAACTTTCTGTCAACGTTTACACCTTTGACTGCAATATTCTGACGGATTAGCATATAACGTTTCTTTTCTTAATAGTTTCGGGTGGAAGTGTATGTAAACTCACTGAAAGTGTTAAGTTTGTCAGTCAAGTCCGATGACCTTCCTTCTGAGGATCGGGTGTCCTTCCTGAGTCACGAGTCCCGTCGGCTCGTTATCCAAGGTTGATCAAGTCCATCTTCTCCTGATCGGATGTTGCCACTTTGCTGACGTAGGATTTGACATCCATGCTTGGTTGACTGTTCTCGTAGATCTCTGTGTTCTGGATGTTTTTGTGTCCGAGTTTCTTCTGGACATATCTGATGTCGTGGGTTTGCTGGTAGAGTCGAGACGCAAAGTAGTGTCTGAACGAGTGCAGGTGGACTTTAAGCAGGTTTCTGTCCTGAGATTTGTGGGCTATCTGGGTCCTGCTCAGGTGGAAGTTCACTCTCATCCTCACCATGATTTTCTTGGGGTCCTGTCCGAACACGCATTCGCCGACATGGGGCAGTTGAGAGACTTGAACCCCCGAATGTTGGCATGAGAGTGGAAACACCTTTGTTTCTCTACACAAGATGGTAAGGTCCAAAGACACACAATGATTAGAATCTGCCTTCTCATTTCTGTCAACACCAACCTTATGCAGTTGTCTGATTCTAACTTGCATTAACGATTTGTGGAGAACAAGAAAAAAGAAGGAAAGAACGAGTCTTGGAAATCTCTATGCTTGGTATTCGCATCCAATTAACTAATCATGACGAAGGCGTTCCATCATTGACAGTTACGATAACATTGACATTTCTAACATTGACACTTCCACCACTGCTATAGCGGAACCAAACCTTGAATGCTATTGAATAAACTGCTTGATTAATCAAGGCTGGTGGCTCTGGGGTGCTCCATACCATGAAGTTGAAATCCCACTGTCTGACTTGAGTCCACGTCCATCCTTTGCTTCCAACTATTCTGATTCCCTGTGGATATCCTGAACCGCCCACTTGTCCATTAATCTCAACGAGCCAGCCGAAATTGCTATCTTGCTCCGGGTAGGTTACATCCAATGTTGCGTATTCCAAGTAGTAACTGCAGGACAGAATTGCATTGTCAGCAGAGCTATGTGGAATCCAAGTGAAATCCGATATGGTTCGCACTCCACTGTTTGAAGAGTCTGGTGTCAGACCCGTGACTTGGCTTTGATTAAGAAACCTCAATGTTTTAATCTCCTGTGCCAGAAGTTCAGTCAGCGAGACATTCAAGAAGTCTACTTTGGATTGAAGTTCAGAAATCTGTGCTTGTTGTTCATTCACCGTAGTTGTCAATGCGTTGACTTGTGATTGCAGTTGGTTGATTGCATCCCATACAGAAGGTGGTTTGCCCGATGCCAAGTAGTTTGTGCTGAACATCGTTCCAATGAGGAAGGATGCCAATGCAACACTCACGATAATTAGAACTTGTTTTCTCATTCGATTATCACCCCCTCACTCAGAATCAACAGATAGTCGTTTGCTTCCGAGAAGGTTGGATATGCTGTTTATGGAGAAATCTTCTATCTGGAAAAAAGGGGAAGGGTCCCAAGGCAGTCGACATCGCAATGCGACAACACTTTCGGGTGAATGGCTTATATACCAAAAGCTCTCAACTACAAGAGGTTTGATGAACAAGGGGAAAAGATGCTATGTCCTCCTGTCCGAAATGCGGCGCTAAGATTCGAGAAGAAATGAATTTCTGTCCAAAATGCGGAGCATCTCTAAAAGCGCAGGTTGCAGCTCCCCCTCCGCCGCCCGCTGCCCCCGAAACTCCGCCAACACCTCCACCCGTCAGAATTGAAAAAGAGGAAAAACGGGAGAAAGAAGAGAAAGGAGAAAAACGCGAAAAAGAAGAGAAAGAAGAACGTCGTGAAAAGCGAGAGTACGCTTTCATAGGACCGCTAGTAGGGGGAGTGATCCCAATTCTCTTGGGCTTTGGCTTGTACTTACTGCTGACGACTACTATTTCGTGGGAGGTCATCGGCGCAATCGTCTTCGTTATCATCGGAATCATGATCATAGTTGGCGCCGTGTACGCAGCTGTGACGGCGGCACGACGGCATCCACCGACATAGAAACCTCTTTTTTCCACGCTCAACACTGAAACATGCCTAGTAGCTATTGAGGCAATGCCTTGACCAGAGCTGCAATTCTTCTCGCAGGCGGGCTTTCCAAAAGGTTTGGTCAAGACAAATGCTTGAAAGAATTAGCGGGCAAGCCACTGATTATTCATGTATTGGATCGCATCGCAGACGTAGCCGACGAAAAAGTCATCGTAATAGGTTCCGAAGATCAACGAGACAAGCTTTTGATTTCTCTTAGATCAAAGGCTAGTGTTGTCGTTGACAAGTATAAGGATCATAGCCCCTTGATCGGCGCACTGACAGGCCTTGAGGCGGTGAGCGCTGAACACGCTCTTCTGTTGCCTTGTGATGCAGCCTTTGTTTCGACGGAAATTGCATCGCTACTGCTGGACTTGTGCGAAGGAAGAAACGCCGCAATTCCAAGATGGCCTGACGGCAAGATTGAGCCACTGCAAGCAGCGTACAATGTGAAATCCGCTGTTCGAGCAGCGAGAACAGCGTTGGATGAGGGAAAACATGACATGCTAGGTATGATTGCCCATCTGCGTGGGATACGCTATGTTTCTACACTAGTGTTACAGCAATATGACGAGAAGCTTACCACGTTCTTCAACATTAACACTGTCGGAGACTGGATGAGAGCTGAGGCTATGCTGAGAAGACGAGGGTGACGATTGAGTTGAGTGTCGGTTTTGTTATATTCTCGATGCTACAGTGTGAATGCGAAAGGCTCTGGTGTTTAACATGAACATGATTCAAGTGTTTCCCGTGACAGGCATTCCTCTAATCAAAAAGGGCGACAACTTGGCGCAGCTCGTATGCGCTGCAGCAAAGAAACAAGGCACTCCACTTCAAGACGGTGATGTGATTGTTGTCACACATGTTGCGGCGTCGAAGGCAGAAGGCCATGTCTACAACTTAGACGAGGTTGTTCCTTCCGAGTTCGCAAAAACAGTTGCAAAACAGCTTGACAAAGATCCAGCTTTAGTTGAGGTTATTCTGAGGGAGTCGAGAGCGATAAGACGAATGGGCGACGGGCACCTGATCACTGAAACCAAGCACGGCTTCGTGTGCGCTAACGCTGGAGTCGATCAATCAAACGTGTCAGGCGGTAGGATAGTAGCTGCACTGCCCAAAAACCCTGATCGCTCGGCAAGAAGGATTGCAAAAGGGATGAAGAAACTCACAGGCAAGGATGTCGCGGTGATAATTTCAGACACGCATGGACGCCCATTCAGAAATGGCGAGATTAACATTGCTGTAGGCGTTGCTGGAATCAGCCCTATCCGAGACAGAAGAGGTGAGACTGACCTTTTCGGATACGTGTTACGGGTTAAGCAGACCGCAGTGGCTGATGAGCTTGCGTCGGCTGCGGAGTTGGTCATCGGACAGGCAAAGGAAGGAATACCTGCGGCGATTATACGAGGTTACCCGTATCCACGGCTGGAAAAAGCCAGCGCAAAAATGTTAATAAGAAGAAGGAGAAAGGACTTGTTTCTCTAGCAGCAGACGACAATGCAACATAGCTGAGATATGTATAAGAATTGTAAGAGAAGTTCAAGCAAGGTGCGGAACATGAGTTGGCGACATGTAACCGAGCTCTCAGAAAAGGTCTACTGGGTCGGCGTTAGAGACTGGAACCGCAGGCTTTTCGACGCACTTATTCCATTGCCAAAAGGGACAAGCTACAACGCATACCTAGTGATCGGCGACAACAAGAAGGCACTCATCGACACCGTAAATCCAGGCTTCGAGAAAGAACTTGAGGAAAAAATCACAAAGATTGTGAGCCCAGCCGAAATCGACTACTTGGTGATGAACCATGCTGAACCCGACCATGCTGGATCCATCCCATATATTTTGAAAATCAACAACAAATGCAAGCTGGTAACCTCGATCCAAGGAGCCAAGATGGCTAGGACATTCTATGGAGCACCTGAAGAGCGCATAGTCCGTATTCGAGATCAAGAAACTATCAGCCTTGGTGGCAAGACTCTCAGGTTTGTCGAGGCTCCAATGCTACATTGGCCAGAAACGATCTTCACGTACGTGCAGGAGGACAAAATATTGTTCCCCTGCGACTTTTTCGGTTCGCACATTGCGGGAGAGTTGTACGCCGATCAAGAAGACGATCTACTTGTCTACGCCCAGAGATATTTCGGCGAGATAATGATGCCCTTCAGACTGATGGGACAAAAAGCGCTTGAAAAGATAAAAGACTTGGAAATAAAGATGATAGCACCAAGTCATGGTCCAATTCACAGAGACCCTGAACCAATTCTGGGCGTTTATAGAAAATGGGTGAACGGTGAAACCAAGCAAAAAGCCATAATAGTCTATGCAACGATGTGGCACAGCACGGAGAAAATGATTCAACCAATGGTTGAGACCCTTACCACAGAAGGCATTGAAACCGCCTTATATGACCTGACTAAATCTGACATCGGTGATATAGCCATGGATCTGGTCGACGCCAAGGCTATTGTCTTAGGCGCTCCTACAGTACTCGGAGGCGCGCATCCCCTTGCAGTCTACGCAACCTACTTGGTCAAAGCCCTTCGTCCACCGCTAAAGTTCGGAGTTATCGTGAGCTCTTTCGGTTGGGGTGGAGGCGCCGTAAAACATGTTCAGGAAATTCTGGGACAAACAAAACTTGAGATTGTCGGAGCGATGGAGATAAACGGTCCACCCTCAGAAAACGACCTGAAGAAAATTACAGAACTTAGCACAACCTTGGCGAGAAGAATAAAGGAGGGCTAACGATGGATGAGAACAAGAAGAAAGCGATCAAAGAAATAATAATGCAGCTCCACTCAGGTTCATCACCGCAAGAAGTCAAGCAACGGTTCAAACAAATTCTCGAAAGCATAAGCTCACTAGAGATTGCCAAAATCGAACAAGAGCTGATAAGCGAAGGAATGTCGCGGCAGGAAATCCAGAAACTCTGTGACGTACACATGGCAGTCTTCAGAGATCAACTAGAAAAACAGAAACTTGACATTCCTGCTCCGCATCCAATCAATATTCTCATGGAAGAGCACAAGGCGATGCTTCAGATTGCTGAAAGACTTAATCTCATAGCAAGCAAAATTGACAAACTAAGTGACAAGAGCTATTTCGCCGATGAATTGCACAATCTTGAACACATATCGGCAGACCTTGTGGATTCCGAAAAACATTACTTGAGAGAAGAAAACGTACTTTTTCCGACCCTAGAAAAACATGGAATCACAGAACCCCCTGCAATAATGTGGATGGATCACAATCAGATCAGAGAGAAAAAGAAGCAACTTAGCAAGCTCGTGGAGAAAGTAAACGGTCTAGACTTCCAAGACTTTAAGGTGCAACTTTCGGAAAACGCGAAGTCCTTGAACAGTCTTCTACCTAGCCACTTTTACAAGGAGAACAACATACTTTTTCCAACAGCTCTACGGGTTATCTCAAACCAAGAATGGGAGGAGTCAAAGAAAGAATTCGATGAGATTGGATACTGCAGCTTCACGCCACAACACTTGATCTTAAAAGCTGAGAGAGACGTCCCAAGTGAAAAGGGCCTGCCTCCTCCGGAAGGTATATTGCAGTTTGAGATGGGAAGCCTATCCAAAGAGGAAATCGAAGCAATCTTAGACACTCTTCCAGTCGACGTAACATTTGTCGGAAAGGATGATACTGTGAAGTACTTCAACAAGGCTGAAAAAAGGGTTTTCGTAAGAACAAAATCAGTGATCGGAAGAAAAGTGCAACTTTGCCACCCGCAGAAAAGCATCCACATAGTAAACCGCATCGTTGAATCCTTCAAAGCTGGAAAAAAAGATGTAGCAGAGTTTTGGATTAATATGAACAACCGCCTCATTCACATAAGATACTTCGCCGTCAGAGACAAAAGCGGGAAATATCTGGGAATAATGGAAGTAACACAAGATCTAACAGACTTGAGGAAAATCGAGGGAGAAAAAAGGTTGCTAGACTGGAAGGACTAGGGCCTTGTTCCTCACTTAAACTCGAAGCTTTCTGTCAGCGACAACAATCTTTCTAAGTCAGCTCTTGTATGTGCTGTGCTCAATGCTCCTGCTTTTCCAGGAAGGAAGAAGACTCCGTTTTCCATGAGATACATGTGATACCTTGTCAGTTTTCCCTTATCAGCCCGCGCAACTGCATTCGTATCTTCAATCTTTTCTTTGCTGAAATGAGTGTGCCACAGCGAGCTTAAGCCAGTGACTTGAACGTCCAAGTTCTTCCGATCAAACACGTCTCGAAGCTGTCTTCGCAAGTAGGCACCTTCCTTGTCCAGTCGCTTAATTGACTTTCCATCTTCGATTGCCTTCAGAGTAGCCAAGCCTGCTGTCATAGTTATCGGATTAGCTGAGAAAGTTCCTCCATGGAAAGCGAATCTAGGACGTTGATACGTCAACGGGTTCATATGTTCCATAATCTCGCGCGAGGCTGACACAGCACCTATTGGAAAACCTCCACCCAGTATCTTGCCGAACACGGTAATGTCGGGTTTGACTCCGAGTAATTGCTGTGCTCCCCCAGGCGCCAGCCTGAAACCTGTTATCACCTCGTCAAACACCAAAAGCGTGTCGTTTTCAGTGCAGAGTTCCCTAAGTTCGTGTAGAAACTCTACCTCAGCTGGGATGCAGCCCCCTGAAACCATGACAGGTTCGACAAAGACTGCGGCAAGTTTCTTTTTCCTTATTACTTTTCTTAGTGGCTCGATTCTATTGTAGGGCAATACAACTGTATCATGCAATGCACCTTCAGTCAATCCGTCAGATTCGTCGACGTCAAACGGTTGTTTTACTGCTACATGCAGCGCGTCGTAACCCCCGTGCCATCCGCCCTCAAACTTGCCCAGGCCATCTCTTTGAGTTACTGCTCTCGCTAGTCGAGTCGCGTACATTGCCGCTTCAGTACCGGAGTTTGTGAAGCGAATCATCTGCGCGGAAGGAACCATTTTGACTACCTGCTCTGCCAATGCGATTTCTAGCCCGTGAGCGGTGCCATAATGCGAGCCTTTGTCAAGTTGTTTTTTGACCTCGCGCATCACTTTGGGTGGTCCGTGCCCTAGGATGAGTGAGTAATGCCCTACCCAATAATCGATGTATTGGTTTCCGTCCGCATCGCACAGTCTGCTTCCTCTGGCCCATGCTGTGTAGAACGGGTAGGGTTCAATATAACGCAGAAAATACGAGACGCCCGCTGGAAGAACTCGCTTAGCCTTCTCGTATAACTTCATAGACTTCGGAGTCATTGACAAATAGCGGTTGCGCACCTTCGAAAAATCTCCTTCCCATCAGGTTAAGAGTAAGCGATATTGGCAGTAAGCAAATATTAAGTCTAACGCCTAGAAAACGATGGAAGAGCAAGCCAACTTTCGGTTGTCTGACTATCTTGACGGTAATTCAGGCTTCTGTGCTTTGAGCAGCCTCCACTTACCGATTATGTCTTTCTTGTAAACATGTAACATGCCACACCGCGTGCACTTCATAACCTTCGTGCTTCTGCGAAAATCCAGCTCATAGAGATCCATGGATGAACCGCAGCTCTTGCATCTGCCTTTTTGATCCTTTGAGGGCCCAAGCAATGAATCGTGAAATGATTTACCCATCTCGCTCATTCGGCTTTCTCCTCATTACAGCTTAAGCTCAAACCTTCTAGGTTTGCAGTTAGTTTTTTAAGTGTTCATAATATTCACGCATATACAGCAGAACTATGAAACTCCGATCCCTTACATCGTTGTTATCATTAACGTTCATAATTTCCGGGGCGGGGGCAGCTGATTTGCACTGTTGCTTTAAACCGCGTCAGCCGCAATTAACTTAAAGAACTATGAAATCCAATGAAGTGTTGGCAGCAAGATGACAATAGAAAGAGACGTGCTTCTGTCTCTGCTCAAGTGCACGAAAACCGGTCCTGTAAGCAGACAGCTACTTGTGAAAGTCACAAAAGTGCCAGCGCAGGTTGCAGAAAAGACTTTGGCCGAATTCGCACAAATGTCATTCTTCGAGGAATACAATAGAATCGTTGAAGCCTCGTCAAGTCAGCGAGTGAGAATGTCAATTTACGCTCTTCACTTGGGCGCAGACTTTCAGCGTACTTGCAGTCTGCTCTCTTGGGCTGAGTTTGAGAGTATTGCTGCTCAAGCGCTTGAGACGAACGGATACAGAGTGATACGCAACCTCCATTTTAAACATAAGTCGAAAAAATGGGAGATTGATGTTCTGGGCCTCAGGAAACCTCTCATTCTTTGCGTAGACTGCAAGCACTGGAGACACGGATGGAGAAACGCGGCTAGCTTGAAGGCAGTTGAGGCCCAAGTAAAGAGAACTGAAGCCCTTGCCGAAGCTTTGCCTAACTACACCGAAAGAATCAAAGTTAAAGACTGGGCTACTGCCACACTGGTTCCCGTAGTTTTGTCGCTGTTGCCCGGTCCAGACAAGTTCTGTAGCAGAGTGCCAGTTGTACCCATACTTCAACTGCAAGACTTTATAAATGAGGTCTCAATTGACGTCGGTTTCTTGCGACATATCGATAAAAAACTTAGCAGGCAGACGGGAAAATTAACAAGTTTTCCACAAAAGAACTATGGAAGGCTCGGTCTGCGACCATGATTGAGACATTTTTGTCAAAAAGGATCAAATTCGCCAGCGGAGATCATAAGAGAGTAGACTCCTTTGGTACAATTTAGTTCGTGCAATTTAACATCAGGTACAACCCACGCTGTTTGGATAAAGGCTATGTAAGTTTTTCAGCTAGGACAATCATTCTTGAAGCTTCCAGCGTGAACTCCTGCTTTTCATAGCCACCGTACACTTCTTTGACGATTAGTCCAGCTTCGCTAAGCAATTGCTCCACACGGATGGCAGTGAACAAGCGTACGCTGTGTTGAATAGATCTAACTCGACTCGTAGTCTTTTGGATAAGTGTCCACTGACTTGTCAACCTGGACCCCATGAGGTCTAGTGAACGTCTTTCGAGTAGGTAAAAAGGTTCGAATTCAGCCCAGTCTCTTTCTCGAAAAGTCTTGATGATATGGTCTCGATTGGCGAGGTCTAGCAGAAACCTGCCCTTGCCCCGAAGAGTTCGGTTTATCTCAAGCAGGCACAGCGCGTCTTCGCTCTCAGAGGGCAGGTAACCGAAACTCGTGAACATGTTGATTACTGCCGTGAATACAGTTTCTCTAAATGGAAAGAATCGCATGTCCGCTCTGACAAGAGGAAAGGTGACTTTGGCGCGTTTCATTCTCAGCTTAGCAATTGACAAGAGATTCCTGGATAAATCCATTCCAATGACATTCGAGCCTTGTTTGTATAGTGCTATGGAGTGGCGTGCCGTGCCGCAGCACAGGTCAAGGACCATACCTCTTTTAGGAATGAGCTCCAGAACGAAATTCGCTTCATTTTCAGTATCCCGCGCGTTGACTATGGCCTCCCAGTCTGTGCCCAAGCCGTCGAAAATGTTCACGTACCACTGATGCTTCTGGGGCTTCTTACTTCTCGACAACCAGACCACACGGTCTTAGACATATTTAGGCAACTCTTAAAGTCTTTTTCCGCATCTAGTCTAGTCGTCTTAAGTCAGCACTGGTGTGGAATATGAAGCGCGAAGATGCAGAAAGACTTCGCCGTTGGCGAAGACGTGGTTTCTACAGCGAGAACTCACTGGTCAAATTGCTTCAAAAGAACAACTTCAACGCTGTGCGAGTTCCAGTCAGCAATCCAAGCCTGAATCCTCTGCCGGACATAATTGCAAGACGGGGCAACCACGTTTACGCCTTTGAGGTGAAAAACGCAAGCTACTATGCGTATTTTCCGAGACAGCAAGTTAGAAAACTCTTCGAATTCCTGAGCCAGTTTGTGCCCGTTGAAGAGCAATACAAGCATCCGATCCTCGCCGCGCACTTGGGTAAACGATGGGTGTTTCGTGAAATCGACTGGCAAGTGTGGAAGGACGGCAAGCTGCTTGAACAAGAGCGCATATTGAAGCGCGACCTTGGCAACTTCAAGTTAGAAGCTAACGACGAAGACAAAGAGGATAGAGTGCTCGAAGTGGCAGAGAATGACGTAGAAGCGCAAAGAGTATTGTGATCGAGATTATGCTCAGGCTACTACGCTTTCAGGCCAAGTCAAGGCGTGGCGCCATAGGTCTTGAAGCTCAGCTACACGGTTCGCGACTGTTGTGTGCAGTTTTTGTCTCATGGTCTTATTGCTTTTCCATATGGTCTTGAGATTCTTGAGCTTGCTTATTCGATCTGCAAGTTCACGGTCACCCAGTACCTCTCTTGTCCAGTTTTCGAAGTCTCCTCTCTTAAGGTGGAATGTCAAAGACTTTTGGGTAGCAGTGTTGATTCTGCTGCACAAGTCAGTCAAGCTGGTAGCGAAGTCGCCTGTAGGCTTGCCGATGTCTTCGTAGAAGAAGAAGGCTTTGTCGTGAAGGACTGTTCCTAGAATCTTTGTTATCAGATCGCGGCTTAAGACCTCGAACGGTGGATTGTCTCGTCTCTCCTTGCTGAGCATTGATTTCTGAGTCATGGCTGATCAAAGACATTGGCGCTGCTGAGTTTTCTAAAGAGTTTTATGAATTTTGACTTCACATTCCTATGACACAGGCATAGTTTTTGACGTATCGGTTTGTGATATATTACGCTGAGTGAAGCATCTTACTTATAGAGAAAAATACATTGGTTACGATAGGTGTCAAATAATGGAAAGCAACGAGTGGCTTGCTCGAACAGAAAATGCAGCTCAGATCAAATGCGAAGATTCGTACGGGAAACTTCTTGAGATGATGAGTCACCTGGAGGAAGACATTGACCCCAAATTGACTCTGGAGCAGGCAGAGTTTTTCAAGTCGTTAATCACAAGCCTTATTGACACAATAAGATCCTTCAAGTACGAAAAGAAGCGTTAAGAGCCGTTTAGTCTTTTATCGTCTCCTTTTCTGAAGCAGTCTTTTGATTATGTCATCGTAGGATTCGCCTTTACGCCCTCTCTCCTTCAACATTTCTACAGTTTCCTTTTGTAGCCTTACACTGGTGAAACGCTTCTCTTGAGCCGGCTTCTCCCCGACTGTTTTCTCCTCCGCTTCGCCCATTCTTATCACCAAGCATCACTGTTATGCACGCTGCATATAAAAGTATAATCGTGCAGCAAACGCCTCGATTCTGGGGGCCTCATTAAATAGAGTCTACCAAAATGTATGGAAACTGCAGACCCCGCGTGAAAACGCGCCTGTGTGCGCGATAGTCCGCGCTGTGCGCTTTAATGCGCCGAACGCCGCCTGCAGACGCAACATGTGAAAGCTTTTGTGACTGATGGAAAACAGAGGGTATTTCTTGTTCGCTGCCCTAGCCTAAACCACTTCAAAAATGCCTATCGTTTCCATGCGACTGTCTAAAGCTCGATGACAAACCGCGCTAGATCACGTAGTAGTCTACGACTTTCTGCATTCTTTTCGGTGTCTGAGGTTTGACGTATATCTTCTTGAGTATCTTGATGATCTGCGGTTGGAAGCGAGCTATGTCTGTCAGGGTTATCAGACCCACCAAATCGCCCTTAGAGACGACTGGAAGTTTCTTGACTTTCATTTTGAACATCAGTCTGGCTGCTTCCTCAAGATCCGTGTCTGGTTCGGTTACAATGAGGGGAGATGTCATTATTTCAGACACTTTTAGTCTTCTCTGGATCACGAGATCGAGCCAACATTCGGTTCAACATGTCCCGTTCTGTGATAATTCCAACAGCCTTGCCATCTCTAACGACGATGAGGCAGCCAATCTCATGCTTATTCATCAAATCGACAGCCTGCTTTACTGTGGCATCAGCATCTATTGATATCACTTCGTCAACCATAGCGTCTTCGACTTTCAGCGACATTCCAGTCTCCCTGTGAGTAAATGTGTGCACTACGGTTAAAAGATTAATCCGTAGAAGCAGGCTGTTTATGCTTTTGTATCCACTTCACCAGATAACTTGGACAGTGGTCACAGAAAAAGAAGCTCGAAACAAGCTTGTCCGATACGAAAGGATACTTCTTACACAATTAGTGTAGGCGAAACCTCCGACTTCTTCGAATTCTGAACATCAGTCAAAAGCGATTTGGTGATGTAGGTGAGGAGATAATACCCGATGACTTATACATCACCATACCTCACCGAATCGAATCCCTAAAGGATACAAAAGCATAGACACCTGTATAGGACTGGTGCAAGTCTGTGTCTGACACCTGCTTATTCTCAAGGTTGCTCGCATACCTTTATTTTTCGAGCCTCACATCTAGAAGACAGAAGGGAACAAGATAGTGAAAGTCTTCAGCGATAGCTTAAGGTTGTCCACCCGAGGCGAGATTGCCTTTTTCGACATTTCAGATAAGGTCCAGAATGCTGTCGACAAATCAGGCGTCAAGAATGGCATAGCTCATGTTTTTGCACCTCATGCCACAGGCGTGCTTATCCTGACAGAATATGAACCCAGCCTGCTCACAGATATTAAGAATCTGTTGGAAAGGCTGATTCCAAGGCGTGGAGACTATGCGCATCCATCTAACGCTCACTCCCACCTCAAGTCAATGCTGTGTAGTCCCGAGAAGACTCTGCCGGTAATCGACGGACGAATCGTGTTGGGCACTTGGCAGTCACTGGTCTTCGTTGAGACAGATGTTCATCCACGACAAAGAACCATCGTTGTCCAAGTACTAGGTGAATAGCACAAACGTGACCTTAGACAATTTCCAGAAGTCGCCACTCACGGTAGTCAGTCGTCACCTTAACGTATCCCCTCAGCATTTTGTCGACATTTGGGTCACCCGTGTCAACTCTTAGAACACCACCTTCGATTCCTTGAATCTTGCTTTTGGTGGCGGCAACAATTATATGGTCTTTTCCAACATGTTCTATGATCTCTGGGCTTATCTGCTGGTTTCCTCTACCCAATAGCATGCCTTGGCGTCCGATTGGTGAGAGCACAACCCGAGTACTGCTCCAATCTTTGATTACCTGGAGAATTTTCCGTTCATTGACATCCTTTATCACTTCCCCTTTTCGATAAATGTCCACACCCAACAATGTTTTTTCGATCCCTAGCAAATCCGCAACGCACTTTATCGTGGTGCCAGGTCCTAGGATGTACGTGGCTTCAGGCGTCATCTCTTCAACAATAAACCTTGCTACCGCCAACTGACTTTCATGCTCATCCACTGTTTCAGCGCTGAGCTGCTTGCCGCCTACGAGTCGCATGGGCACAAAAGGTCCCTTCAGGAAGCCATACAGGCTAACTTTGAAACGGTCAGTTCTCACAGCCTCTTCATCAACATCGACGACTTCCAAGTCTGTGAGTTGCGAAGATCCTTCGAGAAAGTCGCCGAGTATGTCAGCCGCGTCTCTAGGACTCGCACCGAAAACGCCGCTGTACATCTTCACGCCAGATGGCACTCCTAGAACTGCTAGACTATTGAGTCCGCATGAAGCGTCGAGAATATCTTTTGCCGTGCCATCTCCACCGACGAAGACAAGTAGTTGGATTTTGCGCTGTGCCATCAGCTTCACAGCAAGTTTTGTATCGTCAGCGGTTGTCTCTTTCTTCAGCTTGATGGGCAAAACTTGCGCTTTCAGACCTGCCTCGCTTACTTCATCGTTGCCCATAATCCCTGGGCACGTAAAGATATTGATTTGAGCTGACAGGTCAAGCTCTTTGAGTCTTTTAAGGAAGTCTATGGCTCTTGACGGCGCGATCGGCTTGGCTCCCAAGGAGGCGGCTTCTTTGGACACATGGTTAGTGCCCTTCAAACCAACTCTGCCACCCATACCCGCAATGGGGTTGACTAGGAAGCCTATCTGCATTTTTGCCCTTCCACGCCACTAAGCCTTGATTTCTTGGGCGTGTTTTACGCTGTCTGCTCGGAAAAACCATTCGCACTTAGGATGACCTTTGTTACCGCTGTTATTGTGGGAGAAACTGTGTGAAAGAAGAGAGAACGTCGCTTAGGCCGTCTTCTTCTGACACCCATGTTGTTCTTGCTGATAGCTGTAGAGTCAACAATGCTTGGGAGCTTGGATTAGACCTTTAACTGATACGAGCAGAACTGCGATCACAAGGGCTGAATCAATGTACTCGCCTTTCAAGACCCTTTCTAACACTCTTTGGAAATCTATGAACTCAATCTCTGCTATTTCATCGGGATTAAAGCCACCCTTAGGCTTCAGGCTTCTCGTGAAGAATATCTCGACTGTTCCTGGACCGATGGCACCAGGCGCCCATGTGAATCTCCCTAGCCACTCAAGTTTCTCAGCTGTGTAACCTGTCTCTTCTTCCAACTCCCTCAGAGCAGCCTCATGTGGCGTTTCACCCTTTGCCATGCCGCCTGCAGGCAAATCCTCCATGAGTCTGCCAAAAGGATGCCTGTACTGTCTCGTCAGAATCATTTTGTTGTCTTTGGTGAAGGCAGCAACTGCCACAGCACCTGGGCCTTTCCATCCTGCCTTGAAGTATACCCACTCGTGCGTTGAGCCGTCTGCAAACTTGAGAACATCCGTGATTACGCGTCTTCCAGCCTTGTCGTAGATCACTCGCGATTTAAGAATCTTCACTTTCTCAAACTTGCCCAACTGCAAGCCCTCAACAGCGCATTAATCGCTGATCACTATGAAAAACCTAATCTATCAGCCCTTCTTAGTTAAACCACTTCACGATGGACTGTTGGGGAGAGACCCAGGACGACCAAGTTGGGCACAATGAATGCAGTTGTTAAGGTTAAGAGGCAGCCGGGCGCTGAGACAACAAAAGTAGATCCTCCAAGAATCAAAGAAAACGAAGTTCTTGTTCAAGTCGAAGCCGCATCCATATGCGGCACGGACGTTCATATCTGGGACTGGAACGATTGGGCTCAACATCGAATGAAGAAGATTCCGATTGTTTTTGGCCATGAAGTTGCTGGCAAAGTGATTGAAATAGGTAAAGACGTGATAAGTGTTCAAGTTGGTGACAGAGTCTCAGCTGAGACACACATCGTAGACGAGACATGCTATCAATGTAGAACCGACAGGAAACACGTTTGCAAGAACATGGAAATTCTAGGCGTCGACAGAGACGGCGTTTTTGCTGAGCAGTTTGCTCTACCTGAGTCTAACGCTTGGAAAAATGACCCGCATCTTGATCTTGGCGTAGCCTCGATTCAAGAGCCGCTTGGAAATGCCGTTCAAGCCATCTTGCCTAAAGAGCATGTGGAAGACATTGCGGGCAAGAACGTCGCAGTCCTAGGTGCTGGTCCGATCGGCTTGATGGCCATAGCAGCACTGAGAGAACTCGGTGCCACTAGGATACTTGCCACCGCCGGCGGCTTGAACAAGGTTCGCATGGACCTGGCGAGAAAAATGGGAGCTGATATGGTGTTAAGCGCCAAAGAAGAGGGAGACAAGCTTGTCAAAACTATCGTTGATGCAACTGATGGCAATGGAGTCGATGTTGCCTTGGAGATGTCAGGTGACCCAAATGCTGTGAGACAGGCGTTTGAAATGCTCACTCCGGGGGGCAGAGTGTCACTGCTTGGCATCTTGGAGAAGCCTATCGACGTCGATCTCAACAGCGCTATGATCTTTAAGTCTGCAACTGTTTACGGCATAACTGGTCGCAGAATGTTTGAGACATGGTATCAGGTGCGCGGTTTGCTTGCCAAACCCAGCTTTAAGGAGAAAATAGCTGCTGTGATAACGCATAGAATACCGATTCGGGACATAAGCAAAGGCTTGGACTTAATTAAGTCCAAGCAGGCTGGGAAAGTTGTGCTGGAGCCGAAGTGGTGACTAAGCAAGAGTTAAGAGAAACATAATAATGAGACTGAATCTCTCAAGGTGAAAGAACTATGCGCAATCCAACGGCATTTCTGTCACAGGAATATCAAGATCTGGTTAAGAATCAGCTCGAGTGGAGAATTCGAGTATTAGAAGGACCGAGCACAACATGGTGCAAGGTTGACGGCAAAAAAGTGTTGATGTTCTGCTCAAACAATTACTTAGGCTTGAGTACGCACCCAAAAGTCAAAGAAGCAGCGTTGAAAGCTATTGAAACGCATGGAGCCGGCTCAGGCTCAGTCAGACCGATCGCCGGCACCATGGACATCCACATCGAACTAGAGAGAAAGCTTGCCAAGTTCAAACACGCCGAAGCATCACTTGTGTATCAAACGGGCTTCGCAGCCAACGCAGGACTCATTCCACAATTAGCTGCAAAGGACGACTTGATGATTAGTGATGAACTAAATCACGGCAGCATCATTGACGGCGTGAGACTAAGCCACGCAGAGAGAGCAGTCTACAAGCACGGCGACATGAAAGACTTGGACAGAGTCTTAAGCGAAGCGGAAAAGCACACTCCGCCCTTCAGAAGAATACTGATAATGACAGACGGTGTATTCTCAATGGATGGTGACATCGCGCCGCTCGATCAAATCGCGAAATTGGCATCTGAGCACGGCGCCATGGTTTACGTGGACGACGCTCACGGAGAAGGGGTCTTAGGCGAAGGCGGCAGAGGAATCGTGTCGCACTTCAAGCTTAGCCGCGACCAAGTGCAAGTTGAAATGGGAACGTTCTCAAAAGCGTTTGGCGTTGTAGGCGGTCACATCTCAGGAAGCCAAGACCTTGTCAATTTCGCGTACAACAAAAGCAGAACATGGATCTTGAGTGGTTCGCATCCTCCGCCTGTGGCAGCGGCCTGCACAGCAGCTATCGACGTATTGGAGAAGGAGCCTCAGCACATGAAAAACCTGTGGGACAACACTCGATACTTTAAGAAAACCATGAAAGACTTGGGATTCAACGTAGGCAACAGTCAAACACCGATCACGCCAGTCATAGTCGGCGAAAGCGGAATTGCGAAAAAACTGAGCGCACGGTTGTTTGAGGAAGGCATCTTCGCTTTGCCAATCGTCTTTCCAATGGTGGCAAGAGACAAAGCCCGAATAAGAACCATGATGAACGCTCAACTAACCAAAAAAGACCTGGACTTTGCCATTCGCACGTTCGAAAAGATAGGCAAAGAGCTACGCATCATATGACCGCGTTTTTATTCAAACGACAGCTCGACGATCATCCCCCCAGCGTGCCATCCTTGAACTCAGATTCGAGTTTCTTCAACGCATCACGGGAAGCTCGTAGACATTTAGAGCTCAATTTCGAACGGGCGTTGATCCAAGTTGCGCGAGTTTTTTGCGTAGTTTGCTTAAAATTGTGATGGTTCGTCAACGTTCGATGTTTGAGTCGCGCGAAAGTTCCTCGTTGGTCAATGCTTCTGAGGCTCTGGCTACGTAACTTCTGGGCATTGATGCCCTCCTGCAACGCTTCGTTAGCTTCATTTCTATTCTAGAAGGTGTTGAATTGAGGCTTTTGCCTGCACTTTATTTAAGCTTCGTTCGGAATCGCTCTCTCTTCGCGTTGGATGACGTTTATGAAAACGTTTATGTCCACTGTGAAAGACATCGTGAGGTGTAAGGAAAAGGCGTTATGCAAATCGCATTCAGAGATTTGTGTGAGGTATGCGAGAAGCTCGAGGGGACAACCAAGCGGTTAGTGAAGATTGATTTGGCGGCAGTTTTCTTGATGAGCTTGCTGTTCGAGGAGGTTGAGCCTGCTGTCTCTATGGTTTTGGGTCGTCCTTTTCCAAAATGGGATCAACGCGTTCTTGAGATTAGTTGGGCAACTCTTAGCGGGATAATCAAGCGGTTGACCAACTTGGATTGGGGTGATTTTCGAGCTGCGTACAGTCAAACGGGCGACGTTGGATCAGCTGTCAAAGAGGTGTTTGAAGTAAGCAAGATTAGGAAGCAGTCAACGCTTCTTGAAAGTCCTTTGAGCATTTTGGAAGTTAGACGCGCATTTGAGAATATTGCGGAGGCTTCTGGTTCCGGCTCGAGAGAACGCAAAGAACGCCTGATTGAGACGTTGCTCAGTCAAGCTTCGCCTCTAGAAGCCAAGTATCTTGTTAAGATCATGATATTTGAAATGCGCATCGGCTTCAGTGAAGGTTTGATGGAGATGGCTGTGGCGAAGGCCTTTGGTATTCCATTGGAGACCATTCAAACGGCGAGCATGCTCACAGGAGACATTGGCGAGACAGCTTCAATCCTGAAGGGAAAAGGAAAAGAAGCCATATCCAAGCTTGGCTTTCAAGTGTTTCGACCCATCAAGCCGATGATGGCGCTGATGGCTAACGATGTGAAAGAAGTGCTGAAGGACACTGGAGGTCCCACGGCTTTCGAGTATAAGTTAGATGGTGCGCGCATCCAGATTCACAAGCGCGACAATGAGGTGCGGGTTTACAGTCGTCGCCTCACAGATATAACTGAGAGTTTTCCTGAGATAATTGACCTCGTCGGAAGAGAGGTTAAAGCGCCTCAAGCTATTCTCGAGGGAGAAGTTATAGCCCTGGGCAAGGATCGCGCCAGTCCACTCTTGTTTCAGCATCTGATGCGCAGGTTTCGAAGGGTGCATGAAATAGATCAAATGACGGAAAAGATTCCTGTAGAGCTTCAATTGTTTGACATCCTCTACCTTGATGGGGAAAGCTTGATCGGCATGCCGTACGCTCATCGCCGAGAAAGACTGCGCGAGATTGCGGGCAAATTGCGGCTAACAAAACAAATAGTAACAGGCGATACGGCGAAAGCCGAGCTATTCCTGAAGGAGGCGTTAGACAATGGTCACGAAGGTTTAGTCGCCAAGAAGCTTGACAGCCCCTACACTCCTGGAATCAGGGGCAAACGTTGGTTCAAGATTAAGCAGATATTAGAGCCTTTGGACCTTGTTATAGTAGCGGCTGAGTGGGGATACGGCAGAAGACACGAATGGCTAAGCGACTACTACTTGGCAGCACGGGACGCTGAAACAGGCGGATTCATGACCGTGGGCAAGACATTTAAGGGCTTGACTGACGAAGAAATCATCGAGATGACTAAGACGCTGAAGGGTCTAATCATTCGACATGAGGCGCATCGCGTGGTGGTTGTGCCGAAAATCGTTGTGGAGGTTGCTTATAATGAAATTCAGGAAAGTCCCAAGTATGAATGCGGTATGGCTCTGCGATTTGCTCGAATAACCCGCATAAGAAACGACAAGCTTCCCGAAGAAGCGGACACTATTCAACATGTTCGAGAAATATATGAAAAGCAGTTTGAGAAGAAGGCGAAACTCTGATGAAAGCTAATAGAACGACTCAAGTTGGAACGATTCTAATAGTCGCCAGCGTTGGACTCGCTTTCCTCTGGTGGTACACCCTGGGATATGTGTTCCTCGGCTGGCACAGGTCTAATCAAATATCATCGTTGATCTACGCAGTTCTCATGGTCAGTCTCCCCACTGTGTTCGTGGTTATAGGACTCATAATGTATGTGGCTGGCCGGAGAACGTTCTGGAATTCTGCGAAGCGGCGAAAGGGCTTGCTGGCTCTACTCGGATTAGCCCTCATGACTGTGGGCGGCTTCTTGGGTGCATGGTACTGGGCATCTGCCGTTTATGCAGCCTCTAAACTTCTGCCACCTTACAATAGGCCAGTAGAGTATTACCTAGGCATGAACTCTCCGTACTTCGTGCTCTTTGCACTGTGGATTCTTTCTGGTTTATTCCTCTTCGCTGACGCTATCGAGGCAGTTTTGACGGAAAAATGAACATGACCTCAGTCGAGTGCGGATTCTACGTTTGACCAAGGGCTTTTCTGAAGTCGAACGTGTCTTCCAACATGACTTCTTTATATTTTGAGACATCTTTTCTTAACTCCATGAGCCTCATTATCGCCGTTGCGGCTCTTCTGTCTCCGAGTACTATTGAGCCGATGATCTTGCCCTCGTCGAGAATGATTTTCTTGTACATTCCTCGCTCCTTGTCCGTTCTCCTTATTTCCTCATACTTCGAGCTTTCAGGGTTTACTAAACCTATGGAAGTGAGGTCTACACCCACGATTTTCAATGTGTTCGACGGAAGTGAGCCGCGATAACTATGCCTTGCATCCAGCATGTTTAAAGCCGCCGCCCGCGCTTGTTCCTCTGCCGCAGGAATAATGCCGTAGACTTTACCTTCGAACTCAGCAACATCGCCCGCAGCGAACACGTCTGGAGCGCTGGTCTTCAGATACTGGTCGACCACGACGCCTCTGTTCACCTTGATCCCTGCGTCCCCAGCCATCTCAGCGTTGGGTCGTATACCAGCTGAAAACAACACAAGTCTGCCTTGAAGGATGTTTCCATTGTCCAGCGCAATTCCAGAAACAGTCTTTTCTCCAAGGATTTCTTGTGTCTTGACGCCTAACACAACATTTAAGCCTACTTTCTCGATTTGGCTTTTGAACGTCTCTGCGCCCTCTGCGTCAAGCTGGTTCGGCAGCAAACGGGGAAAAATCTCTACGACATCGACTTGTTGACCTAATCTGTGTAGTGATGCAGCGAATTCCAAGCCAAGCAGCCCGCCTCCAATGACAATCGCTTTGCCAACTTTCCTTGCATATTCTCGAATCCTCAAAGCATCGTCGATGGAGCGGAGGGTGAAAACGCCCGTCTTGTCAACACCTTTTACAGGCGGTAAGAAAGGACGGGCGCCATTTGCCAGAAGAAGCTTATCGTAGTTTGCTTCAGTACCATTCTGGAACAAGAGCTTCTTTCGGGTTGTATCCACGCTTGCGACCTCTTTTCCCATTTGGATTCTGATGCCTTGGTTTTCAAACCATTCTGTTGGAAAAGCGTAGATATCACTGGGTTGAGCTTCTCCTGAAAGTATGCTGTAAAGCTTGGGGCGTGGATAGTACGGGTGATTTTCGTCTGTGTAAAGTGTTACTTTAGCATCAGGATTTCTTTGTCTTAGTGTCGTGGCTGCGGTCATTCCCGCAATTCCACATCCTATGATAGCCAGGTCCATTCCCGTGTCTCCGCGCGAGGTTTTGCCAGTTGTTGCCGATCTCGATGTTGCTTCCTAGGCTATTTTGTTGAATTTGCTTCTGGGTGCTCCGCAAATTGGACATTTTTCTGGCGGGCTGCCCTCGACTGTGTTACCGCATACGCTGCAGACATAGTAGTCTGTGGCTGCCAAATCCTTCTTGCTCTTCAGCGTTTCAATCGCTTTTGTGTACAGGTTTGCATGGATTTGCTCAACCTTGTTAGCTACATCGAAGCTCCATTCCGCTTGCTTGTTTCCCTCTTGCGCGGCAACCTTGGAGTATTCCGGATACATTTTCATAAACTCAAAAGTTTCGCCAGACAGAGCAGTCTCTAAATTGCTTGCGGTTGACTTTATCTCACCCATCGTTCTGAGATGGTTTAAAGCGTGAACAGTTTCGGCTTCAGCTGCGGCTCTAAATAACTTCGCAATTTGCGGGAAGCCTTCTTCTTCAGCTTTTCGAGCGAAGGCTGTGTATCGGCGATTTGCCTGAGACTCGCCTGCAAACGCGTTTTTCAGGTTCTCGATTGTTTTTGCCACAGTCTTCACCTTTAACCCTAAATATCACGTCGGCAAGCGATATAAGTTCTCCCTGAATGCAGTGGAGTATTCGGCTGGAGGATGTGACAGCTCGTGGGCCTTGTATATGCGTGTATTGCTCCACATGGAGCAGAGATAATTCCCCAACTGGCAGGAGACAAGCTTGAGGCGTTCAGCGCAACAAGGCATGGAATGGAGACGATAGCCGCTGGTATCGAAGAACACAAAGTTGACACCATAGTAATCGCGACTCCGCACAACCTGCGACTAAGGCGCAAAATTGGTCTCGTGGTCACAGAATTTACAGAGGGAAGCCTAAAGACCGAAAGTGGCTCGGTTCAACTCCGTTTCAAATGTAATCGTGCGCTTGCCGAGAATATTGTGCAAGAAGCTGAGAAGGCTAAACTTCCAGTTGTGGCGGTCAACTATGGCACAGCCGAGGGCGAAGCTTCATGCATGTCCATGGATTGGGGAACATTGATACCCCTGTGGTTCTTTGGATGCCAAACAAGAAGAAGGCCGAGAGCTGTCATTGTGACGCCTTCAAGAGAAATTCCCTCGGCAAATCTAGTTGAATTCGGCAGGTTGATCGCAAGAACTGCAGAGAAATCCAAAGCCAGAATAGCTTTTGTTGCCAGCGCTGACCAAGCCCACACACACACAACAAGAAAGGACCGTATGGCTTTCATTCCGACGCCGCAAAATTCGACAGGCTTGTTATGGACGCGGTCAAGGACAACAACCTGAACAGGCTGCTTAACCTGAACCAGCAGTTTGTTGAAAACGCCAAGCCTGACAGTATTTGGCAGATAGCCATTCTTATCGGTGTTCTGGAGCAAGCGCAGCTGCAAGGGACATTCATCTCTTACGAAGCACCAACGTATTACGGCATGTTGTGCGCGGCGTATACAACCAAGAGAAGGGCGCCCTAGCTCTTCCTTCAATTCAGCATTTTACTGCATTCACTTTCACGCATGTCTGTCTGAGCTGCTAGTATTCGCTGGCTGAGTGATCTTTTAAGCTGGTTCTACGAGAGCGCCCAGCGGTGAGCCGTTGGAAAGAGCACAAGGCAAGAAAGGACTTGGAAACGCCTGGCTGCAATGCCACAAGATAATTGAGACTTTTGAAGGTTCAGAGGAAACATTGAGGCACATCCGACGCGTTGAGGAATCCCTGAGAAGATTGATTGTGGAAATAGACTAGAAAAAGTCAGAATCCTTGGGCATCGATCTTCTTTTTGACTTCAGCCGTTCGTTTCTGGAGATCGGCGAATTCCTTGCTCTTCTCTTTGCCCATAGCTTTGTAGCAGTCGCGTGCGTATTCCAACGCGCCTAGACCGAATCGATCGTAGCCCTTGCCCAAGGCGATATCAGCAGCTTTGAAGAAGCGTTCAATGGCTGTTTCGAATTCCTTCAATAGGAAATTGCATTCCGCAGCCTTAAACAACATGTAGGAAGCGTCAAAGAAGTTGCCCACCTTTTCATACAGCTGCGCCGCCTGCAGGAACTTGTCAATGGCTTCCTTGTACTTTGCGCTGTCGTACAGCGCCAGTCCTTCACGATGGACTTTGAGCGGGTCTTCTTTGTCGGTCTGACTCAATATACTCTACACCAACGTTTTTCACTATGATACTGCACAACGGTTTTTATGGTTTTCCAAAGACAGAGTGATTTAGACCAGGCATAATTCGCTGATACACACGCTTCAGTAACGGACGTGTCTCCAGCCATCATTCGCTTGGCTGAAGGCAGCATCAGGAACAGCATTTCCGCACAGAAAGTTATTATTAACTGTCTACATGGTTGATTAACAACTTCTGGAGCCAGAAGCATGAGGCGGATTCCAGCTTGAAGATCTGCGATGCACATGTACACCTAGGCATGTCTGGACCTTGGCAACCTCACGGAAACCCAACAATCCACATAGAGGAGTTGATGCCGATTCTCGACAGGTACAATGTCGCCCGAGCCTTGGTCTTCCCAAACCCAAACGTAGGCGATAAATACCCGGAAACAAACGACTACATTGCACAATGCGTAGAGAAGCATCGGAAAAGGCTTGTGGGCTTTGGACGCGTTGACCCAAGAAGGGACGCGGACGCAGTTACTGAGCTAAAGCGGATTAAGACCAAACTCAGGCTGTCCGGGATCAAACTGCATCCTATGGTAGAATGCTTTCGACCAGACCACCCATTCTTTGACAAGTTCTTCAAGAAAACATCTGAACTCAAACTGCCCATCCTGATTCACACTGGAGACGGTTTTTCTGCTCCGAGCCTAGCGGTTCGAGTGGCCAAGAGATATTCAGGGCTAGACATGATTTTAGCGCATCTAAGGGAAGGCTGCGTCGGCGCGCTGAAAGAATCCTCGAACATCTATGTGGAGACATCAGGAACCTTGCCTGAATTCGTTGAAATGGCGACCGATATCGACGAAGATCGTGTGTTGTTCGGCTCCGACATCCCGTACTATCGCTTACCAACACAGACAGCCATAATCGATGCTGCCGAAATTTCGAAAAAAGCGAGAAGAAAGGTGTACTTCGAGAACTTCGAACGCCTGTTCAAACAGTAATGGAAGCGGAGAACAACTGTGCTGTGGCTTGACGGATTTCCAGTCAGAGGCAACTATACGATCGTCATTCTCCTGAATGCTCCAACCTGCATACAAATGTCGAAAAAGGGTCAGGTTAAGTTAGACAAAGGTTATTATGCGTACACTGGCTCAGCCTTGGGTCACGGCGCAGTCAGCCTCAGAAGGCGAGTTGCCAGACACTTCAAAAAGACAAAGAGAAAACACTGGCATATTGACAACCTTCTAGCCGTTGAGACCGCAAGCATTAGAGCTGTGGTAGCGGCACCAAGCATTGAAAACAGAGAGTGCAAAATAACCGATCTCATCAAAAACATCGATGGCACCACAATTCCAATCATAGGCTTTGGCGCGTCTGACTGCAAACACAACTGCAAAAGCCACCTAGTACAACTAGGTCAGAATAGCAGCCTTGAAAAAATCGTTGACGTCTACAAACGCATAGCTGGTAAAACCCAAGTACATGTCTACAAGCTGTAACGCGAGTCCAGAAGGCGTCGAGATGAAAATCGCTATTGAACCTGCAACCACAAGGAACATTGACGAGCTTTCCAAGATAGAACGCGAGTGCTTTGCAGCCGAAGCTTACACACGAGAACACATATTGAGCCTCCTCAAGATTCCGACCTCCATATCCTTATTAGCTAAGGTAAACAGTGACATCGCGGGCTTTGTGATAGCAGTCATTGAACGTAGAGATACAGTTCAGATTGGCCACATCATAACCATCGACGTAGCCATAAAGCATCGTCGCAAAAGCATTGGTCTCATGCTTCTTAACAGAATAGAGAGCGCCTTAGCGAAGAGGAACATTGAAGTAGTCTACCTTGAGGTTCGCACTGACAATCGAGCTGCTAGAAGACTCTACCAGAGGCAAGGCTAC